>ERZ781272.132-NODE-132-length-99362-cov-4.708470_pt1 | contig 99362 bp, 91 predicted proteins | sample MGYA00375850_ERZ781272 | MGnify/ENA primary metagenome ERZ781272 (study PRJEB29790, sample SAMN06051246) | human gut metagenome | host: Homo sapiens | place: USA: Cincinnati, Ohio | collected 2013-06-21 | study: EMG produced TPA metagenomics assembly of the Gut...
TATATGCGTGTATTTCCTTTTGGACATGACAATACCCCCTGATGTAGTACTTCTAGTTTCCTACATCAGGGGCTTTTGTCCATTGTCCGTTTTTACTGGTCCTGTTCAATTATCACCGGATGAAGAGGGGGTTCTTATTTTTTCCTTAGTGGGGTCTCAACCCTGCACTCGAACGGCCACACTTCGGGCAACCGGCGCATCTCCCTTTGTAATCTCATGTCGCAAGAACCAGTCACCGAGAAACAATGCATTTTTATTGAATCAGTATAGAAGAGGAATTGATAAAAGGACAAAGTTGTCCAAAATCAGTATTCTATTGACAAGATAATACAAATAGTAATATATTTTTGCAATGAAAAGGGGTAATAATAGCAACGCAGGGAAAACAATAACTGTTCAAATGAATCAAAAAAACATAAAAACTTTGTTTAATTATTCTCTTCTCCCTTCCTTGCTATTCCTCCGGAGCTGGTGATACAATGGATAGGTATCGAAATAAAGGGAAAGGGGTATCGGAACAGATGGCTTCCAAAGAAAAGTCCATTGTGAGTATGACGGATATGACACAGGGCAATCCGTACAAACTGATTTTGATGTTTTCCATTCCGTTGCTGGTGGGAAACATTTTTCAGCAACTGTATAATATGGTTGACAGCATCGTAGTCGGAAACTTTGTCGGTGATAAAGCGCTTGCCGCCGTGGGGACAGGCTTTCCGATTATTTTTTTGATGAGCTCGCTGTTTATGGGAATCGGTACCGGGGCCACGGTCATGGTCTCTCAGTTTTACGGGGCAAGGGATTTAAAACGGGTAAATGACACCATTAATACCATCTACACGGCAATGATTATTGGCGTCGTTCCGCTGACCATCCTCGGGGTTCTCTTGAGTGAACCGCTGCTACGCCTGATTCGGGTACCGGACGACGGCACGCTGGAAATGGCAAAGATATATATGATTGTCATTTTGATCGGAATCATCGGGAACTTGGGGTTCAACATCAACTCCGGTATTCTGCAGGGATTGGGAGACAGTCGTACCTCGCTGATCTTTCTGCTGATTGCGGCCATTATCAACACGGTGCTTGACCTTGTGTTTGTCATCGTATTCCACTGGGGCGTTATGGGAGTGGCGCTCGCCACCATTATCGCGCAGGTTTTCTCCTGGGTGTTTGGCGTTTGGTTCATCAACCGGCGCTACTGTGAAATCCATATTAAGCTGCTGGGCTTCCACTTTGACAAAGCCCTGTTCAAGCAGGCAATGAAGCTTGGCGTCCCCTCCGGTATCCAGCAGGCGTTGTTTTCCGTCGGCGTGCTGGTCATGCAAAGCTTGGTCAACAGCTACGGTTCTGCTTTCATGGCGGGGTTCAATGGCGCAAATAAGATTGATACCTTCGCATTCATGCCGATTCAGAGCTTTACCAACGCCGTGACTACTTATGCGGGCCAGAATATCGGTGCAGGGAACCATGAACGCGTAAGAAAGGGACTGCAGGCCGGCATGATCCTCTCGGTTGGGACGAGCATCCTCATGTGCCTGCTTGTGTACCCAACGAGTGCGTTCATGATGCGGATGTTCAGCCAGAACCAGGAGGTCATCAACGCAGGCGTTGCCTATCTACATGAGCTGATGCCGTTTTACGCGCTGCTTGCCATCAGTTTCTGTTTTAACAGTGTAATGCGTGGGGCCGGGGAAATGATTGTCCCGATGATTTCCACCCTGTTTGCATTGTGGCTGGTGCGCGTGCCCACTGCTTACCTGCTCGCCCATTTCTTCGGCGGAGAAATGATGTACTACTCTTATGCCATCGGCTGGGTGGTTGGTATTCTTGTCTCCGGTGGGTACTATGCGACAGGGCGCTGGAAGAATAAAAGCGTAGTCAAGAAGATGGACCTGCAGGAGACGGCGTCACAATCGGATTAAGAGAAAAGTGAGGGAGCCTGTCGCAAACAGGCTCCCCGTTTTTTGGATTGCTTGATTTCTCTAAATAGGGCAGAGTGATATTGTACCCTGCCAGAATAAAAGCAGTGCATGAATTGCTGGATACTGCGTACAAAACCCGCACTCCTCTCCTTGCTATTTCTTCCAGAAAACCGTATAATGGATTTGCATTAAGCAAGGAGAATTTTACACCCAAAACAGGAGGTTTTTGATAGATGGACAGCAGAGTGGAGTCCTTTTTCCAGTCCCTGCCGAAAAAGCGTGTTGCGTTTTTAGGCGTTGGCGTAACCAACACCGGCATCATCAGGCTGTTTGCGAAAAAAGGTGCGCAGGTGACTGCCTGCGATAAGCGTAGTGAGGAACAACTCGGGGAAATAGCAGAGGAGCTCAAAGCCCTTGGCGTAACGCTCAAGCTCGGGCCGGATTATTTAAAAGACATTGATGCAGATATGATTTTCCGCACGCCGGGGATGAAGTTTTTTCTCCCGGAGCTAAACGAATACCGTCGGAAGGGAGTTGCCGTCACCAGCGAAATGGAGGTTTTCTTTGAGCTATGCCCGGCGTACAAAATTGCGGTGACCGGCAGCGACGGCAAGACCACGACGACGACCATTATTTCTGAGTTTTTAAAGGCGGAGGGGAACACAGTCCATCTGGGCGGCAACATTGGCAGGGCGCTGCTTCCGGAGATCGAGAGTATCACCCCAGAGGACTACGCGGTCGTGGAGCTCTCCTCCTTCCAGCTCATCTCGATGCGGCAAAGCCCGGACATCGCGGTGGTGACAAACGTTGCCCCAAACCATCTTGACATGCACAAGGATATGCAGGAGTACATCAACGCAAAGCGCAATATCCTGCTGCATCAAAACGCCTTTTCGAAGACTATCCTGAATGCGGACAACGAGATTACCCGCTCGTTTGAGCAGGATGTCCGCGGGCAGACAATCTGGTTTTCTTATCATCATCCGGTACAGGAGGGTAGCTTCCTTGATGCGGACGGATACCTCTGTATGGCGCACGGAGGAAAAATCACCCGTGTTTTGCACAAATCCGAAATCCGTGTCCCCGGAGAGCACAACGTGGAAAATTACCTGACCGCCATCGCCGCCGTGTGGGGACTGGTATCTCCGGATACGATGAAGCGGGTGGCAACGGAATTCGGCGGGGTCGAACACCGCATTGAATTTGTGCGGGAAATCGGCGGAGCGAAGTGGTACAACGACTCGATTGCATCCAGTCCAACCAGGACGATTGCAGGGCTCAAATCTTTCCCACACCGTGTGATTTTGATTGCCGGCGGCTATGACAAGAAGATTCCCTATGAGCCGCTTGCCCCTTATATCAACGACAAGGTAAAAACTCTGATTCTGATGGGCCCGACCGGCCCGAAGATTGAGGCAGCCGTCAAAGCAGATCCCTCCTTTGTCGAGGGACGGGTGGAGATCCGCCATGTCTCTTCCATGGAGGAGGCGGTACACACGGCCTATGAGCTGTCCGGGAAAGGAGACATCATCACCCTCTCCCCGGCAAGTGCCAGTTTTGATTTGTACTCGAACTTTGAGGTACGGGGGCGGCATTTTAAACAGTTAGTCAAAGAGCTTGCGGAAAAATAAATGAAAGAGGTGCAAACATATGCTCAATACCTTGGAATTACTCGAAGAGCTCACTCAGGCGACCGGGGTTGTCGCGGATGAGGGGAACGCATGGGAGATAGCGGCAAAGCTCGCGGCTCCCTATGGACAGGTGCGGACGGATGCGCTTGGCAATGTCATCGTGACCGTGCGGGAACCCAAAGTGGGAGAGCCTCATCTACTGCTAGACGCACACCTGGATGAAATCGGGATGGCAGTTCGCGAGATTGATGACGAAGGCTTCGTCCATGTGATCCCAAACGGCGGGGTGGACAAGCGCCTGCTGCTCGCGCAGGAGGTCACTGTCCACGGCACAAAGCCCCTCTACGGCATTGTGGCAGCCCTTGCGCCCCATCTGATGACAGAAGAGGACAAAAAGACTGTCCCGGAATTTGACAAAATCACCATTGATCTCGGCATGAATAAGGAAGAAGTCGAACAATACGTCGGACCGGGCGACAAAATCACAGTCAACGGCAAGTTTACCAAACTGCTGGGCAACCGTGCGGCCTCCAAGGCGATGGATGACCGGGCAGGTATCGTCTCCCTTCTCGAAGCGGCACAACTTTTGCAGGGCGAGGAACTTTCCTGTGGCCTGACGCTGCTCTTCTCCACGCAGGAGGAAATCGGAGGCTACGGCGCAAAGGTAGGAACCTTCGGGATTGAGCCGACCCATGCGATTGCTGTGGATGTCAGCTTTGCCAGAACCCCGGATACTCCCAAAAACAAAACCTTTCCGCTTGGCTGCGGTACGCTGATTACCGCAAGCCCTGCAATGTCAAAAAAAGTATTTGAGGAGCTCAAGACTATTGCAAAAGAAGAGAATATTCCCTACATGGTGGAAGTTACAGGCGCGCAGACCGGAACAAATGCAAACAGCATCTTTGATGTGAAGACTGGTGTACTTACCGGAGTGCTTGGAATCCCCCTGCGCTACATGCACACCCCGGTCGAGGTCATCGACCTGCACGATATCGAATGTACCGCAAAGCTTCTGGCTGCCTATGCCAGAAAACTCGGAAAGTGAGGGGGATTATCATGAGCGAATCTAAATTTTTGCAATATCTTGAGGATATGAGCCCATTGTATGGAGTATCCGGAGACGAAGGCCTGATACGGGAATACATTAAGAAACAGCTGTCAGATGCGGCAGATGAGATGTACGAGGATGGGCTTGGCAGCCTGATTGTGTTTAAGAAAGGCCGGCAGACCCCGAAACAGCGCCTGATGATTGATGCGCATATGGACGAAGTCGGCTTCATGGTCAGCGAGGTGACGGATGACGGATACCTCAAATTCCAGGTAGTCGGCAGTATCAACGATAAGGTGATTCTGGGCCGCAGGGTCTATGTCGGGGACAACCAGTTGCCCGGAGTGATCGGTACGAAGCCCATTCATTTGCAGAGCGCGGAGGAGAAAAAGTCTCCGGTACCAGTGGAAGACATGTACATCGATATCGGCGCGGAAAATAAGGCGCAGGCTGAGGAATATGTCACGCTCGGCGATCGTGTGATGTTTGATTCTGAATTTGTAAAATTCGGTGACCACCGCATTAAGGGCAAGGCGTTTGACGACCGCGCAGGAGTTGCTGTGCTGATGGAGCTGGTTCAGACAGATTTAAAATACGACACCTGGTTTTCCTTTTCCGTACAGGAGGAAATTGGAGGTTGGGGAGCGAAGACCGCCGCGGCGCGAGTCAATCCGGATTTGACCATTGTTGTGGAAACCACCTCCGCCGCGGACTTTCCGTTTATTGAGGGGACAAGGCGCACCTGCAATCAGAAGAAAGGCCCTTCAATTGTGTACGCGGATAAAAAAACGATTTATCCCCGCGCACTGTTCAAACATGTCTTTGAGCTGGCTAGGGAGCAGGGAATCAAGGTGCAGCCCAAGACTTCGGTTGCGGGCTCGACAAACGCGGGTCTCATCCGCATCAACGGGTGCGGGGCCAAGGCTATCGGTGTGTCCATGCCCTGCCGGTATATCCATTCCGCCAGCAACATGCTGTGCACGGAGGATATTGAGGAGACCTATAAGCTGCTCAAAGCTTTGACCGAGGAGCTTCAGGACAAAGAGTGGTAAGGCTGTGCGACGAGGATTCCATCCGACAGGATTTCCTCGCGTGCATTTCGAACACCGCGATGGGCTGCCGGATGGAAACGGATCTGCGGGCTTATGGGGACATCGACCCACAGACCAATGCGTGGACGGTTTATTCCGAAAATCAAGCCGCCTGCGGAGGGATTCTCTTCTCCGCAGGCAGCCTTTTTGTTTGCCTGAACAGGGTAGAAGGCGTGTTTGACTGTGCCCAGTTTTTGCACTTCCTTTTTTCTGGGAGCAGGGTCCACTGCGACGGCAAAACGGCGGAATGGCTCGCTCCTTACGGCTATGCTGAGGCAGAATCCGGCGATATCCTGCTCTTGGACAAGCCTCCGGAGATCCCTGCCGCGCGGCAGACATATCAACAGCCGCAAGAAATCCGGCTGTCCGAGTTGTATGAGCTGCTCTGCGCCTGCTTTGACAGCTTTCGTGAACAGCAGGAGAAGGGCGCTTTTGTCTCGGATGTGTATCTCAAGCGAAAGCAGGGGGCGAGTATCCTGGGTCTTTGTCAACAGGGGAAGCTTTGCGCAACAGCAGGTATTTACGCGGCGGGGGAAACTTCGGCACTGCTCTCCGCCGTGGCTACTCTGCCGGAACACCGGGGACGGGGGCTTGCGGGATACCTTGTAAAAAAGATCTGCCGGGAGCAGGTGCTGCAGGGCAAACGGGTCTTTGTGATGACGGATCATGAGATTCTGACCCGGTTTTATCAGGAACTGGGATTTATCAAATGCGGCCGGTGGGCCGTACTCGAGGAGACGAACGAATGAACACATTATTTCCGCAGATTAGCGAACCGGTTTTCCAGCTTGCCCAAAAAGCGGAGGAGCTGTGCCGGGTACAATTTTCCAAAATTAATGCAAACGAAGAATACAATAGCCAGAAGGTGCTTGCCGCCTTTATCAAAAACGGGGTAAGCGAATCCCATTTTGTCGGCTCAACCGGATACGGCTACGGCGACCGGGGAAGAGAGACACTCGACGCGGTGTTTGCCGATGCCGTTGGGGCAGAAGATGCACTGGTGCGCCACAACTTTGTGTCCGGAACCCATGCGCTGTCTACCGCGCTGTTCGGTGTACTGCGCCCGGGAGACACCCTGCTTGCGATTGCAGGCAGGCCATATGATACGCTTGAAGAGGTCATCGGGCTTGCCGGCGCAAAGGGTACGGGCTCCCTCATCGACTTTGGCGTGAACTATGATCAGGTGGATTTGACGGAAAATGCAGGCTTTGACTATGATAAAATCAAAGAAAAGGCTCCGGATGCAAAGGTCATCTATCTCCAGCGCTCTCGGGGGTACAGCTTAAGAAAATCCCTCTACCTCTCCGATTTGGAGCAAGCAATCCACTTTGTGAAGGAAATTAACCCGCAGGCCATCATTATGGTGGACAACTGCTATGGAGAGTTCGTCGAGACAAAGGAACCGATTCAGATCGGGGCGGACCTCATCGTCGGTTCGCTGATTAAAAACCCAGGCGGCGGAATCGCGCGCACCGGAGGCTACATCGCAGGGCGCAGGGACTTGGTGGAACTGTGCGCAAACCGCTTGACTGCGCCCGGAGTCGGCAAAGAGGTCGGCTGTACGCTGGGGGAGATGCGTGAGCTGTTCCTGGGGCTGTTTTTCTCCCCTCACGTGACGGCACAGGCACTTAAAACCGCTGTCTTTGCCGCTGCCTTTTATGAGTTGGCAGGCTTCAACGTCGCACCCAGGTACTGTGATTACCGCACGGATATCATTCAGTCGCTCTGCCTTGAAACACCGGATCGACTGATTGCTTTTTGCCAGGGGATCCAGAAAGGTTCCCCAGTCGACTCTTTTGTGGCGCCGGAGCCATGGGACATGCCGGGCTATGACAGCCAAGTCATCATGGCGGCGGGTGCGTTTACCGGCGGAGCTTCCATTGAGCTGTCGGCAGATGCGCCGCTCAGGGAGCCCTACGCGGTGTGGATGCAGGGGGGGCTTACCTACTCCACAGCGAAAATCGGGGTGCTCTTTGCCGCGCAGTCCATGCTTGATCAGGGAATGCTCTCCATTTCCTGAGTTATCTCCTTTTCCTCAGAAAAATGTTGGTAGGCACTTTCGTGTCTACCAACTTTTTATACACTTCAAGGGTAAGGGCCCTGCCTGGCTGTCAGGATTTGCATTTTATCGTAAAGTAAAAAGTACTGCCCTTGCCAAGTTCGCTTTCGACCCCATATTTGGCGTGGTGCATTTCCAGGATGCCCTTGACAATTGACAAGCCGAGTCCGGTGCCGACTGCCGAGCGCTTATGGGTCTTATCCACCTTGTAGTAGCGTTCCCAGATGTACGGGATCTCCTCCTTGGCGATGCCCTTTCCGGTATCGGCGATGGAGATGGTGACAAGGCCGTCCCGTACCGTCTGCTGAATCGTGACTCGCTTATCCTCCCCGGTGTAGTTAATGGCGTTGTTGATGAGATTGTAGATGACCTGGGACATCTTCATCTCATCCGCCTCGATGAACACATCGTCATCATAAAGAAAATCGATATGGTACCCGTCGTTTTCGACAAGCTTTGCATACCGCATCAGGATGGTATTGATGCTCTCCGTCAAGTTGAACTCCTCCGTTTTAATGCTGTCGCTGCCCGCCTGGATTTTGGATAAGTCAAGCATATCATTGACAAGCGCGGTCAGACGGGTTGTTTCATCAATGATAACCTGCACGTTTTCCGATGTATTTTCTCCGGGCAAATCCCGCATAATCTCAGAATACGCAGTGATCATGGTCAGAGGCGTCCGCAAATCGTGGGAGACGTTAGCAATCAGCTCCTTGCGCAGCTTTTCCACGGTGGAGAGCTCCTTGGCTGCGTAGTTTAGCGTTGCGGCGAGCTCGGACACCTCCCGGTATCCACTCTCCTCAAAGTACACCTGATAGTTGCCGTGTGCGAGCTCCTTTGCCGATTTGTTGATTTTAACAATGGGTTTGGAGATGTTTCGGGAGATAAGTATGGCGAGCAGAACGCAGGACAACACCATAATGATGGAGATGCAGATGAGCTGGGTGCGCAGTGTCTCCACGGTCGCGTCAACTGGGGAAATCATCGAGCCGATGAGGAGCAGAGCTTCACTGCCGTCATTCAAGGTAATGTTGCCAGTAAAGAGGATGAATTGGTTCCTTGCGTCCTCCGGCTTCATCATCGGTCCGACGCCCTTTTGCTGAGGGTTTGCTTGCCCCTCTCCCTTTCCCCATTTTTTGTGGTTGTAGATTTGCAGGAGAGACCCGCCGTTTTGCTTCGTCTGCTCCCGTAAGTCGGAAATTTCTTCCTCATTCAGCTTTTTTAGGTTTTTTCCGGGCCCTTCCGCAATTACATACCGGTCGGCATTGTTCGAATCGATAACCCGGATAAAGATATCCTTTTTATTGGCGATACTGTCGAGCTTATCGGCGGCATCTTCCTCCTGGAGGTATTTCTCCACCGTCTGCGCTGTGGCTTTGATGGTGTTTGTCTTGATAGCACGATAAAAATCATCAAGCAGCGCAATCTGGAATGTCCAGAGTAGGACAAGCGTAATCAAGATAAAAATGGCCAGGTAGCCAAAGACCTTCCATTTTATCCCGATTTTATTCATCAGACGGGTCTGATTTCCTTTATGCTTCAAACCGATATCCCACCCCTCGCAGTGTCACAATATGGGAACGGTAGCGTCCAAGCCGGGAACGTAGCAATTTGATATGGGTATCGAGTGTGCGGTCGTCTCCGTAAAAGTCATACCCCCATACGTCGTGGATGAGCTTTTCCCTCGTCAGGGCGATCCCTTTGTTTTTTACCATGAAAAACAGCAGTTCATACTCTTTCGGGGACATATCGACCTTTTCTCCGTCCACTGTGACAATGCGGCTGGTAAAATCCACACTCAGCCCGTCGATGCTGAATATCTCGTGCTTTTGTGACGGAATATTCCGGTGCCGGGAGATGATGACTTTCACGCGCATCATCAGTTCCTTGGGAGAAAAGGGCTTGACGACGTAGTCGTCCACCCCGATTTCAAAGCCGTGAATACGGTCATATTCTTCTCCGCGTGCGGAGAGCATGAGGACAGGGATGTCCTTAAATTTGCGGATTTCCCGGCAAGTAGTAAACCCGTCGAGTTCCGGCATCATGACGTCGAGGATGATGATATCAAAGTCCTGTTGTTTGCACAGCTCGACGGCCTGCATGCCGTCTTCCGCCTCAGTGACGCGATACCCCTCAAATTCCGCATATTTCCGGATGACCGCCCGGATTTTTGCCTCGTCATCGACCACCAGGATATGATGCATAATCCGCTCCCCCTTTCTTCTCTCATTCTATCAAGTTATAATATCATGGATTTGTGATGATGGGGTGAATAATTAGCATGGAAGAAGAATTATTCTGCACGTTTTTTCCAGCCGGGACAGCGGAAAACCGCCGTCTCGATACAATCGGAAACGGCGGTTTTTGATAGCTTTATTTAGAGTACTTTTGCAAGGAAATCCTTGAGGCGGGGGTTCTGAGGATTTCCAAAGAATTCCTGAGGAGGGGCTTCCTCCATAATCTGTCCCTCGTCCATAAAAAGGACGCGGGTAGCGACTTCTCTTGCAAACGCCATTTCATGGGTGACGACAACCATCGTCATCCCCTCCTCAGCGAGTTCCTTCATCAATTCGAGCACCTCGCCGACCATTTCCGGGTCAAGGGCAGAGGTGGGCTCATCAAAGAGCATGACATCCGGGTTCATCGCGAGCGCCCGGACAATGGCGATTCTCTGTTTCTGCCCGCCAGACAGACTGTTCGGGTAAGCAGAGGCCTTATCCGCAAGACCGATACGGGTGAGCAGGCGCATCGCGTTGTCATCTGCATCCTTTTGGTTCATAACCCCAAGTTTAACCGGGGCAAGGGTAATGTTCTGTTTTACCGACAGATGGGGAAAAAGGTTGAATTGCTGGAACACCATCCCCATCTTGCGGCGTATCTTGTTGATATCACAGCCTTTGGACATCAGGTCGGTTCCTTCAAAGATGACCTGGCCTTCGGTCGGGTGCTCCAGGAGATTGAGGCAGCGCAGAAACGTCGATTTACCGGAGCCGGACGGGCCGACAATGACGACCTTCTCGCCTTTTTCAATGTGCTGGTCAATTCCCTTGAGAATCAGTTTGTCGTGGTATGCCTTTTTCAGGTTCTTAGTGACGATCACTTGCGGAAAGCCTCCTCTCGATGGCCCGTTGAATCGCTGTCATGCCAATGACCAAAATCAGGTAAATAATTGCTGCGAGAAACAGCGGGGTCGGTTCAAAGATTCTGCCCTTGATGCCGTCCGCTGCTTTGGTTAAGTCGCGCACGGCGATCATGCCGGCGACGGAGGTTTCCTTAAGCAGAGCAATAAACTCGTTGAACAGAGCTGGCAGAATGTTTTTAAACGCCTGCGGCAGGATGATCATGCGCATGGTCTGGGTATTGTTCAGCCCCAGGGAGCGGCCTGCCTCAGACTGCCCCTTGTCAATGGACATAATGCCGGAGCGGATGATTTCCGCCACATACGCACCGGAGTTAATTCCAAAGCCTACAACAGCGACAAGCAAGCCGTCGGTCAGCGAGGTGAACACGGCAGTATATAAAATCAGCAGCTGCACGACAACCGGCGTTCCACGGATGACAGTCAGGTACAAATCGCAGAGCTTGTCGAATATCCAAAGCTTTTTGTTGTCCATCGCATAATACTTGATTACCGCGATGATAAGGCCGATGAGCACGCCGATGACCGTCGCACTCAGGGCAATCAGCAGGGTGTTGCCGAGACCCTCCAAATACATTTTCCAGCGGTTGTCCGCAAGGACGGCGTTGTAAATGGACTCCCAGATACCCTGAAAGAAACCTTCCATAGAATCCTCTCTTTCCTGTCATGTATGGTTCCCTAAAACAACGTTATCAGCAGGCACTGTAAGCACCTGCTGATAACCGGCCTTCCTGAGACTGAAATCCTGGTGGGATTTATTCCACTTTCATATGGTTTTTCACATATTCGTCGATTTTGCCCTCCTTCATCAGTCTCTCAAGAGTCTGATTGAAAGCGTCAACCAAATCGGTGTTGCCCTTTTTGCAGGCAATTGCATATTCCTCGTCGGTCAGTTTGTCTTCGAGGACTTCGAGCTCGCCATTGCTCTTGTCGGCGATGGCTTTTGCCGGGAGCTCGTCGATGATGACCGCGTCGCATTTGCCGCTTTTCAGCGCGCTGCCCGCTTCAACCGCACTTTTGAAACGGAGAACTTCTTTCGCATTGATTTCATCGGTTGCATAGAAGTCGCCGGAGGTGGACTCTTGAACCGCGATGACAAGTCCGTCAAGGTTATCCGCTGTCACGCCGCTGCCTTTTTTAATAATGACATGCTGAGCGGATTTGACATATTTTGTCGTGAAATCGACCTGCTTGGAGCGGTCGGGGTCAACGGTCATGCCCGCTGCGGCAAAATCACCTTTTCCGGCGTTGACAGCGTCAATAAGAAGGTCAAAGTTCATGTCCACGACTTCGAGTTCTACGCCGAGGTCATTTGCGAATTCCTGGGCGATGTCGACATCTGCACCGATTACTTTTCCGTCTTCAATGTATTCAAACGGAGCAAAGGTGGCTTCTGTCAGCATGACGAGCTTGCCTTTTTCCTTGATGGCGTCAATGGTCGGCGTTGCAGAGGCAGAACTAACGGAAGCTGGTGACGAGCCAGTCGAACTGCCTGCCGCAGAAGCGCTGCTGTTTGAATTCCCGCCGCAACCGGTAAGTGCCAATGCCATGGTCATTACAGCCGCAAGCAATCCTGCTAATTTTTTCATACATTCGTTCCCCTTTAATCATGTGTTTTTTTCATAAACATATTATACACAACTAAAAATAGAAATCAAGGGAAAATGCAAAAATATTCACCAACTTCTCATTTTTATACATTAAAGGCGAATTTGAGCAGCATTTCCTTCTCTTTTTGTCTATCCTGCGGAGAAAATGCCAGGAAATGATTCCTGATACAAACTGTCTGGAAAAGGGAAAAGAGGTATCATAGATAAAAAGTCGAAACAACACTCTGGAAATGTAGGAAAGGGCTGAATATTTTTAGAAATTTAAGAAAAGATATTGACATTCTTCTGTGAGTGACGTATTATGATATTAACATATGAACACTTATTCATATGAATGAACAATGTGAGGAGCGAGAGGATGAAACAAACAGAGAACAACCTCATCTGTGAAGTCACCGACCCGCATGTATCAATCATACAGGAAGTAGCAAAGGAAATGGTGGGGGACGACAGAGCCATGGATTTGGCAGATCTGTTCAAGATGTTTTCGGATTCCACCAGATTGAAAATTCTCTATGCGCTGTCCATCCACGAGATGTGCGTGTGTGACCTGGCAGAGCTTTTGAAGATGGGCCAATCTGCGGTTTCCCATCAGCTTCGGCTGCTGAGGACCTCCAAGCTCGTCAAAACACGCCGGGAAAAGAAGTCCGTATTCTATTCTTTGGATGACAGCCATGTGGAGGATATTATCAAGATTGGCTATGAACATGTAACGGAGGAAATCGACCATGAATAGGTATCGTTTTATCTTAAAAGGTTTGACCTGCTCCAACTGTGCAATGAAGATTGAAGAAAAGATGGGTTCTTACCCGTTTGTAGAAAGCTCAGTGATGAACTTTATTGCGCAGGAACTGACCATTACCCTCAAAGACGAATCCAAGGCGGGGGAGCTGCTTGATATCGTCAAAAAAACGGTGGATAAAATTGAGGACGGCATCACAGTCGTCCAGGGGGAAGACTCTTTCACAATGCCTGGGCCGAAAAGCGAAGTATTTCTGAAGCACCGCTTTCATCTGGAGGGTCTGACCTGCTCCCACTGTGCAATGAAGATTGAGGAAAAGATGGGTTCTTACCCGTTTGTAGAAAGCTCAGTGATGAACTTTATAACGCAGGAGCTGACCATCACCTTAAAGGATACTTCCAAGACCGCAGAACTTCTCGATATCGTTCAGAACACCGTGGACAAAATCGAGGATGGTATCACGGTTACGGAAATCCAGGATGGTGCGGCGGCACCAGGGCCTGCACAGGCGGCGTCCTGTGGCTGCGCTGCCCATGCGCCTGGCCATGGGGATCCTCACCATGATCAGGGCGACTGCGGGCATGTCCATCAATATGGGGATCTGTGCTCCTGCGAACATCACCACTCCTATGAATGTGAGGAGCAGAGCTGCTCGTGTGGGCATGATCACGGCGGGGAACACTCCCTCAGCCATGAACAAAAGAGCAAGGGTGCCGGTGCCAAAGATGAGCACGGTCATGAGCATCCGAAAAAGAGCTATACCGAAATCGGCCTGCTGATTATTTCCGCCGTTTTGATGATTGTGGGCATGTTCTTTGATCAGCAGTGGGTACGGCTGCTTATCTATGGAGCGTCCGCCCTGCTCGCCGGCTATAAAATTTACTGGACTGGGTTTAAGAGCATTATCCGGTTGCGTTTTGACGAAAACCTGCTTGTGCTTATCGCTGTAGTTGCAGCCTTTTGTGTCGGAGAATACGCGGAAGCAGCCCTTGTTTCCCTGTTGTTCCGTGCCGGTATGTATCTCGAAGATATTGCAGTCAACCGCTCGAGAAAAGAGATTGAGAGCGTGACGAAAATCCGTCCGGATGACGCAAACCTGATTCTGGAAGACGGTTCCCAGCAGAAAGTGGATGCCCGTGCGCTACAAATCGGCGACAGAATTGCAATCCGTCCGGGTGAAAAAGTCCCTGTCGACTGTGTGGTCTATGAAGGGCGATCATCAGTGGATACCTCCGTTGTAACCGGAGAAAGCCTCCCGGTTGATATTGAGGCGGGCAGCAAACTGCTTTCCGGAATGGTAAACCTCGGCGGGCTTGTGCTGTGTACGGTAGAAAATGTGTTTGAAAAATCCACGGCTTCCCGTATCATCCAACTGGTTCAGGAATCCGCTGCCCAAAAGGGCAATACCGAGCGGTTCATTTCCCGGTTTGCAAAAGTTTATACCCCGATTATTATCCTCTCGGCAATTGTTGTAGCGCTGCTTCCTCCGCTGCTGTTAAACCAGCCGTTTGAAACTTGGATCATGCGCTCCCTCGTCTTCCTAGTTGCCTCCTGTCCGTGCGCGCTGGTTATCTCAGTGCCACTTTCCTTTTTTGCTGGAATCGGTTCTGCTTCCAAAAACGGTGTGCTCGTCAAAGGCGGCAAGTTTATGGAAACCCTTTCCCATGCGAAAAATGTGGTGTTCGACAAGACCGGCACATTGACCACCGGAAAGCTGAAAGTCAGTGAAATTGTTCCGGAGCAGGGTCATACAAAGGAAGAAGTCCTTCACATTGCCGCGGTTGCAGAATCCTATTCCAACCACCCGATTGCACAGTCGATTGTCGCGCAGGCCGGAGACCTCTCCGGCGCCTCTTCGGAAAACTATGAAGAGATAGCGGGCATGGGGATTCGAGTCACGATAGACGGCAAAGAAGTGCTTTGCGGTGCAAAACGCCTGATGGATAAATTCGCGATTGCCGCAAAAGAGACAGATGCAAATATTTTTGTGGCAGTGGACAAAAAGCTCATCGGAACCATTACCGTTTCCGATCAGCTCCGTGACGATTCCTCCTCTGCGATATCCGCACTCAGAGGTCTCGGCGTGGAACGGACGGTTATGCTTACCGGCGACAACGAAAAGACGGCGGAGAAAATTGCGGCCGAATGCGGCGTGGATGAGCATTACTCCTCCCTGATGCCCGCCGACAAGGTGGAGCACCTGAAAGAAATCAAGGCGCGGGGCGGCGCCACCCTCTTTGTAGGCGACGGTATCAACGATGCGCCGGTCCTCGCCATCGCAGATGCGGGTGTGGCCATGGGACTTGGAACGGACGCTGCAATTGAAGCGGCGGACGTCGTGCTGATGTCCGACAGGCCGTCTGCATTGGTCCGTGCAATTGAGATTGCAAAGCATGCGATGCGCATTGTCAAATTCAACATTGCCTTTGCTTTGATAGTCAAAATTGGCGTATTGGCGCTTGGCATCTTAGGTTTGGCCAACATGTGGATGGCGGTTTTCGCAGATGTCGGTGTCTCGATTATCGCGGTCATTAACTCCACCAGAATCCTGTTCGACCACAAAAAGTAATTCAAGTAACAGACAGGGCTTTGAAGCAAGCTGCTTTGGAGCCCTGTTATTTTACGGTAAGGATACAATAACGAAAGATCACCCTGCTTGTACGGTGAAGGTGACGGGTGGCGCCGGTGACGAGTACATCCCCTTTTACCAGGCCCAGCCTTTCGCCGGGAGAGCGAAAGGTCTTGCGTACATTGTGAAATTAAGGGAAGTACTCTGCGAAGACCATGTTCAGAAAACAAATACTCACAGCGCACAAAACATATGCGCTGTGAGTATTTGCATAAGGAAAGGAAATCAGATAAGTTTGAGGTGATCCCGCAGCCTTGTACAGAGGAAAGCCGCCAGGATAATTTTGAGTGCATCGACCGGTAAAAATGGAACAACACAGAGCAGTAAAGCAGAGACAATATTTGCTTTTGTAATCACCATGTACCATATAGTACCAAGGGCATAGCAGGCGGCAAGCCCGACGACCATTGCGAGGACATAAATAAAAAAGCCCTTTTTAGGCAGTTTCTCGACGAGCAGGCCGACAAGCCAGGCTCCAACAATGAAGCCGAATATGTAACCGCCCGTCGGTCCAAAGAGATTTTGGAGCCCCCCGGAAAACTGAGCGAAGACCGGAACGCCGATAGCCCCAATCAGAACGTAGACCAGCTGGCTGATGGCACCGGCTTTTGCACCAAGCATTCCGCCCGCAAGAAAAACAGCAAGAGTGGCGAGATTAAAGGGTACCTGTGTGATAGGTAGTACCAGCGCTATTTGGGAGCAAACCGCAGTAAGCGCCGCAAACAATGCGCACAGGACTAAGGTTTTCGTTTTGACTTTCATAAACATCCTCCAATTGTAAACTTGATATCAAAGTATTGGTTTACGATTATTATAGTAGGGTTTACAATCGGTGTCAATAGATTTACAACAAAAAGGAGGGCCTGATTTTCAGGTCCTCCTTATGAAAGAATATTTCAATTTATGAAATTGAAAAGGAATAAGCGGGCTTTTCAGAGACAACCGTGTATTACGGGAAGCGTTATCAAATGGCGTATTTCGTTGTTGACCCCGTTCTCAGCGCATGGCCATGCTCATACTAGTTTTTTTCATAAGCTCTCTGGAAAATGGCGGAAAGTCTCCGTTTCAGATAGAATGGGTTCTATGGAAATCAACCAGTTCAAGCAAAGAATTGATAGAAAATTCACAAATAAGATCTTGTGTAGGGAATCCCCCTTTGCTATAATAATTAAAAACGGGAGATCTTTCCGTTTTTGGGAAAAATAACAGGACCGGACACGGCCCACCAGACAACACACGGCCTCAGAAGACAAAAAGGAGAGTGGATTGAATATGGCGAACATAATTGCAAGCCCAACCAGATACATCCAGGGAAAAGGGGAGATGGAACATCTCTGCCAGCATGCTTCCCAGATTGGTAAACGGCTCTTTATCCTTGTGACGGACTCCGGGAAAAAAAGAGTGGAAAATGCGATTGCCCGCAGCGCCAAGGTGGAAGGCGCCACCGTGATTTACGAGTATTTTAACGGGGAGTGTTCGATGAACGAGGTAAACCGTATCTTAGCTGTCTTTGAAAAGAGCAGCTGTGACGCGATTGTCGGCATCGGCGGCGGCAAAATCCATGACACTGCAAAAGCAGTCGCTTATTATGCGCACTGCCCGGTCGTCATTGTCCCAACGATCGCCTCCACGGACGCGCCGTGCAGCGCGCTTTCCGTGCTGTATACCGACGAAGGCGTATTCGATCATTACCTGTTCCTGCCGTCGAGTCCGAACATTGTACTTGTCGACACCGACATCGTAAGCAAGGCGCCTGCTCGCCTGCTCGTTTCCGGCATGGGAGATGCGCTTGCGACCTACTTCGAGGCGCTTGCCTGCCAAAAATCCGATGCGACCAACTGCGTCGGCGGCAAAACGACGATGGCTGCCATGCAGCTCGCCCGGCTCTGCTTTGAGACCCTGATGGAAAACGGGCTTCAGGCAAAAGTCGCAGTGGAAAACAAGGTCTGTACCAAGGCTGTGGAGAAGATTATCGAGGCGAATACCTACCTGAGCGGCATCGGTTTTGAGAGCGGCGGCCTTGCCGGTGCGCATGCCATCCACAACGGCCTGACCGTTATGGAGGAGACCCACAGCAAATACCATGGCGAGAAAGTCGCATTTGGCACTCTCGTCCAGCTGGTACTAGAGGATGCCGACCGGGAGCTACTTGAGCAAATGATCGGATTTTGCATGGAAGTCGGCCTTCCTACGACCCTTGCCGACCTTGGCATCAAACACGCAGACGAGGAGCGCCTGATGAAGGTGGCAGAGCTTGCCTGCGCGGACACCGATACTTTGCACAACATGCCGTTTGAAGTGAATCCCCAGATGGTTTACGCGGCAATTGTCGGCGCAGATGCGCTCGGCAGATACTACACCTGCTAGTCGGATACCGGTAAAAAAGCCCGTCCCGGATACATGCCGGGACGGGCTTTTTGCTATGATGGATGCCGTCAGGCAAGAGGGTTCTCCTGCAAGAGTGAAAGCGCGCTGTCCACAGTTTTGCACAGATAACGCATCGCTTCAACCGGGTAGTCTCCTGCAGCGGTCTCCCCGGTGAGCATCACGGCGGAAGCCCCGCTCATCACGGCGTAAAAGATATCGCTGACCTCCGCCCTGGTGGGAACGGCAGAGTGTATCATCGAATGAAGCATCTGGGTGACGACCATAAACGGCTTTCCGGTTCGTTTACAAAGTGTGGATACCTGATATTGGACCGCAGGGAGTTCCCACAGCGGCATATCATTGCCGAGGTCGCCGCGCGCGATGACGATGTGGTCGGCATACTCAAGCAGCTCGGGCAGCACCTCCACGCCCCGTCGGTTTTCGAGCTTTGCAAAGATGCGGATATCCGGCGCACAGGCTTCCTCGAGTGCTTTTCGCAGGGTGATCAGATCCTCCTTGGAGCGCACGAAGGGGAGCATGACACCGGTCACGCCCGCCTGCTTTGCAAGGGAGAGGTTCTTACGGTCGCTCTCCGTCAATGTAGGCGGGTTTAGGTTCGCTCCCGGCAGGGCAATGCTCTTGCCGGATTTGAGGGTGCCTCCGCGCTGTACGATGCACTGCGCACTGCCGCTGTCAACCCTCTGCACGGTAAGCAGCAGAGCCCCGTCGTCGAGCAGGACTTCCTGCCCGAGCCTTATCGCGGGGAAGATCGAGTTCGGCACCGGGATGCCGCCTTCGCCCAGAATAACCCGCTCCCCCTCCTCCAGAGGCAGGGGATGGAGCAGAGAGCCGACGCGGAGCTCCGGGCCTTTCAAGTCGATGAGCAGATCAGGTGAAAGGTCGCATACCGATGCGGCCTGTCTCAGGTTTTCGAGCCAGTCCGCGCAGGTATCCAGGTCGCTATGGGAGAGATTGAGTCGTACACCGGTCATGCCCTCCTGAAACAGGGCGGCAAGCGTCTCCCTGCTCTGGCAGGAGGGGCCAAGCGTACCATATCGTTCGATGGTGGGAAGCAATCAAATCAACCTTTCTATAGAAAATTGGGAGCCGTCTCTCTCTGTCGGAGGGAGCCGCAGGCGGGCTGTGGGAATCGGTATCATAACCGCTTTGTGAATACTCTGACTGGATTCCCGCAGTGTTCGACTTGCATCAATTCTATCATAAACGCGAAGCGCGGGTGATAGAATTGGCCATCGCCGTAGGCGGGCCATAAACATAAAGCATAATAGCTGCTTTGCAGCAATTCTATCATAAACGCGAAGCGCGGGTGATAGAATTGGCCATCGCCGCAGGCGGGCCATAAACATAAAGCATAATAGCTGCTTTGCAGCTATTATATCATGCCGGGCGGGATTCGGGCAATCCATGGAAGGATTCTGGTGGGTTTCAATACTGTTTTGTCCTGAAATTGCATATAGTTTTCCTATGAGGAATTTGATACCGTAGGAGGGCAATCCAAATGAAACAGAAAAAAAGATGGCTGGCGGCTCTGCTTGCTGTCAGCCTGAGTATCACCATGATAACGCCGGTTTCGGCTGGGGGAATTGAAGGCGAGGTACCGGAGGAGGCTCAGGAAACTGCCGCGCCGGCCGATGCTTCAGCGCTGGAGATTCCGGCGCAGTCGTATATCCTGCTCGAATCCAAAACGGGAACGGTTATCACCGAAAAGGATGCGGATGTGCAAATGCCGCCCGCATCCATCACTAAGATTATGACCCTGCTGCTTGTCATGGAGGCGGTAGACAGCGGGAAAATCTCGATGGAGGACACTGTGACCGCAAGCGAGCACGCCAGCAGCATGGGCGGCAGCCAGATCTGGCTTAAAGAGGGCGAGCAGATGGCGTTTACCGATGTGCTCAAGGCCGCAGTGGTAGCGAGCGCCAACGATGCTTCAGTTGCGCTTGCAGAGCATGTGGCGGGCAGTGAGGAAAGCTTTGTCACCATGATGAATGAGCGCGCCGCCCAGCTCGGAATGACGAATACCGTATTTAAAAACGCGACCGGCCTGGATGCGGACGGCCATGTTTCGAGCGCAAGGGATATCTCCATCATGGCGCGGGAGCTGTTAAAGCATCCCCGCATCCTGGACTACACGACCATTTGGATGGATTCTCTGCGCGGTGGCGAAACCGAGCTTGTCAACACCAACAAACTCATCCGCTTCTACGAAGGCGCCACGGGATTGAAGACCGGCACGACCAATGGAGCGGGATACTGCCTGTGCGCTACGGCAGAGAGAAACGGGGAAACTCTCATTGCTGTCGTCATGGGAAGCACCACGACAGCGGACCGTTTTTCGGCTGCCAGAAAACTACTCGATTACGGATTTGCCAACTACACCGTATTTGACCCGTCCTCCCTGGAGCTTGTAATGGAACCGGTTCCGGTGCGTCACGGAGTCGTTGGGGAAGTGGAATGCGAGGCTGGGGAGATGCAGCCCATCCTGCTGCAAAAGGGGCAGGAAAAGGATATTACAACCCGTATTAATCTCCCGGAGGATGTCATGGCTCCCGTCGAAGAGGGGCAAAACCTTGGCACAGTGGAAGTCCTGCACGGGGAGGAGAAGATCGGAGAATACCCGATTCGTGCGAAATCTGCAATCGAAAAAATGACCTTCTCCCATGCGTTCTTCAAGCTGCTCGAGCAGGTATCGGCCATGAATGTGGAAAAACTGTAAATACTTTGTGCATAACGAATAAAAACATTAAAAAAATAATCTGGCTACTTGAAAAAAATGCTGTTTTGGGGTAAAATTGTAACACAAAGAAATATGAAAAAGTAAGGGTGGTTGTCATGGCAGTCAAGTTTAATGACGGATATTTAAAAGACTTCGTTTTCCCTGAGGAATACACCGGCCTGCAAAGCGCGGTTACGGCGGCGCACCACACCCTGCATGAAAAAACAGGTCTTGGCAATGACTTTTTGGGATGGGTGGAGCTCCCCACCTGTTATGACAAAGAGGAATTTGCCCGCATCAAGGCAGCGGCGGAAAAAATCAAAGCAGATTCCGACGTGCTCGTGGTCATCGGCATCGGCGGTTCTTACTTGGGAGCGCGCGCGGTTATCGAAATGCTTGGTTCCTCGATGTACAACTCCCTGGCAAAGGATACCCCGCAAATCTATTTTGTGGGAAACAATATCAGCCCGACCTATTTGAGTGAAATCCTCTCCCTGTGCGAAGGAAAGGAACTGTCGGTCAACGTCATCTCCAAATCCGGGACGACAACGGAGCCGGCACTTGCCTTTCGCATTTTCCGCGAACTGCTGGAAAAGAAGTATGGAGAGGAAGAGGCGGCTAAACGCATTTACTGCACGACCGATGCGCACAAGGGCACCCTTAAGGAGCTTGCGGATGCCAAGGGCTATGAGACCTTTGTCGTCCCAGACGACGTGGGCGGACGCTATTCTGTTTTGACCGCAGTCGGCCTGCTTCCCATCGCAGTCAGCGGTGCTGACGTCGACGCGCTGATGGCGGGTGCGAAAGATGCGCAGGACAGCCTGTGCGAGACGGACCTTGACAAAAATGACTGTTATAAATACGCGGCGACCCGCATGGCGCTCTACAGCAAGGGTAAGCAAGTGGATTTGTTCGTCAGCTACGACCCGAGTTTTGGTATGATGTCGGAGTGGCTCAAGCAGCTCTACGGCGAGAGCGAAGGGAAAAACGGCAAGGGCCTGTTTCCAGCTTCCGCCACCTTCTCGACCGACCTGCATTCCCTCGGCCAGTTCATCCAGCAGGGCAATAACATCCTGATGGAGACGGTCATCGACATCAAACATCCCAAACAGGACATTTTCATCAAGGAAGAGCCGTCCAACTTCGATGGGCTCAACTTCCTGTCAAATCAGAACATGTCTGTCGTCAACCGCAGGGCGTTTGAGGGAACCATCCTTGCGCACACCGAAGGCGGCGTTCCAAACATCGTACTCGAAGTCGAAACGATGGACGCGCACGAGCTTGGCTACCTCATCTATTTCTTTGAAAAGGCCTGTGCCATCTCCGGCTACCTGCTTGGAGTTAACCCGTTTGACCAGCCCGGCGTCGAAAGCTACAAACGCAACATGTTCGCGCTGCTCGGCAAGCCGGGATATGAATCGGAAAAAGCGGCGCTCGAAGCGAAGCTACTCTCCTGATTGAGTAAATCACACTTAAAGAAAAGCGGGAGAGAGAGGCATGGATTATTGCGTCGAAAAGCGATGACGGTTATAATGATCGACGTCTTCGCCCGCAAAAGCATCCGTTTGGCCTGCTGACAAAGGCGCTTGACCAGCTGCAAAAATCGGGCAGGCGACTGTTCATGACGGGGACTTTGTCTTTGATGACATTGACGGGATGCTCAACATTTCGAAGGATATTGCACCGCAGGTAATTGAAAAGTCGCTGGTGATGGCGGCAAGGGAAAAATTCATGCGCCGCTCCATTAAGCAGGGAATGTCCACTACCACGGCATGGACAAATATACGGTTTTATAAATCCGGGAATAGGAAAGTGTACGATGTGCGTTATGCACTTTGTATAAGTAACAGCAAATAAGGAGGACTTATCATGATAACTCTCATTGTAGGAAACAAAGGCTCTGGTAAAACTAAAAAGCTCCTCGATCTCATCAATACGGCGGTCAATACCTCCAAGGGAAGCATCGTCTGTATTGAAAAGGAAATGAAGCTCACCTATGAAATCGACCATTCCGTCCGCCTGTGCGATGCTGATGAATACGGTATCAGCGGCTACGATGCATTCTACGGTTTTGTAACCGGCCTGCTTGCGGGCAACTATGATATTACAGAAATCTTTGTCGACGGCATCCTCAGAATCGGCGGCAGAAATTATGACGATCTCGGCGCTTTCTTTGAGAGAGTCAATGAAATCGCAGAGAAAAACGATACGAAACTGACTTTCACGGTTTCCGCAGATGAATCCGATCTGCCGGAATCTGTTAAGAAGTTCCTATAAGGGTAGGCCCTCTGTACTCTGATACACAAACACCGGACAGGAAAGGTTCTTGTCCGGTGTTTTTTTGCCTATTACAGATAATTACCGGTTATCTCATGTTCAACACCACTGGCAATGCCCCGCCAGCTTTGTGTTTGAATTCAGTTTTTATGAGACCCGAAGGAGAACTATTCTGGAAAAAACGGTTCGGGTTCTAATGAAGTCGAAAAAAGCGCAGGCCAAGGGATACTTGCAATGCCGGGCAGAGGGTGCTAGAATAAAAAACAATAGCAGAGTAGATTTGTGTGCGTTAAGTGCTGTCCGAACGGGGAGTTGTCGGATGGACGAAAAGATTATCTTGCGGTACACATTTCGCATCCCGCTGCTACATATTCATGGAGCGCTCCTCCCTAGTATGTGGCATACTTTGCGTACTAAGGAGGAATCAGACTATGTCAAACCTGTTCGAATCCATCCGCTCGTCTTCCCGCGAATTAAAAAAGGTCCGGGTGCTCGCGGGTGCAGCGATGCTGCTCGCATTAAGCGTCATTATCGACACCTTCACCATCCGCATCAGTGATGCGCTTCGTATCGACTTTTCGTTTTTGCCGTTAGCGCTGACCGGCTATCTCTATGGGCCGGTCGTGGGTGCGATTTCCGGGGTCGCCGGGGATTTCATCAAGTATTTTTTGTTTTCGTATGGAGAACCGTTTTTCCCGGGCTTTACCTTAAATGCTCTGCTTTCCGGTTTTTTGTACGGGTTTATCCTCTATCGGCACCGCGTGACCGTCGGCCGCACCCTATGTGCAAAGATCTGTGCGGCACTGCTGATCAACATCATTCTCACCCCGCTTTGGCTGAGTATCATGTATGGAAAAGCTTTCTGGTTTTATTTGACCATGCGAATCGGGTCAAACCTCATTAAGCTTCCGATCGACACGGTCATGCTCCTGTTTTTGCTCAAGCTGGTGGAGCGGATCAAGGTGCGGATGAAAGCAGTATAAGCTTCGCACGGATGAAACAAAAAACAGGGCCTTCGGAACTCCCCCCGAAGGCCCTTTCTTATGACAGGAAAGGGATCACAAAACATGAAGCCTCTGCTCGTCGCCATTAACGCCAAGTACATCCATACAAATCTCGCGGTGCGCTACCTTTCCCTGCGTGCAGGGGAGGAAGGGTTCCCCTGTGAGTTTGCGGAATACACCATTAACCAGCCGTTTGATGAGATACTGAGCGGCATCTATTTTCATCGGCCGAAGATTGTGACGTTTTCCTGTTACCTGTGGAATATTGAGCTGGTAAAGCAGCTTACCACAGAGCTTGCAAAGCTTCTGCCCGGCGTGCGTATCTGGCTGGGCGGGCCGGAGGTAAGCTACCACAGCAATGAGATCTTGGAGAGCCTGCCTGCCTGCGAGCTCATCATGCGCGGGGAGGGGGAAAACACCTTTCCTGCCCTGTTGCGCGCGGTACAGGAGAAGAGCGCATTTTCAGAGATTCCGGGCGTCACCTGGCGAGACGGAAAGGGAGAAATCCGGGAGAATATGCCCGCCGTTCCTTTTGATTTGAGCAGGCTTCCCTTTGCGTATGAGGATTTAAATGAGCTTGAACATAAGATTGTGTACTTTGAATCCTCTCGCGGGTGCCCATACTCCTGCACCTACTGCCTTTCTTCTGTGGAGCGGGGCGTGCGGTTTGTCCCGGCGGAGCAGGCCTGTGATTACCTTCAGCGGTTTCTTGATGCCGGGGTGCGGCAGGTAAAGTTTGTCGACCGTACCTTCAACTGCAACCGGGAGCATGCGGATACGATTTTATGTTACCTGCTTGAGCACGACAATGGGAAAACGAATTTCCACTTTGAAATCTCCGCCGACATCCTGGCGGATTCTACGATTGCTCTTGTCAACCAGGCGAGGAAGGGGCTATTCCAGTTTGAAATCGGAGTGCAATCTACTAATCCAAAGACCATCAAAGCCATCCGGCGCGCGTGCGATAATGAAAAACTATTTGAAAAGGTGAAACGCCTGCGGGCTTCACACAATGCCCATGTCCATCTGGATTTAATTGCAGGGCTTCCCTTTGAGGACTATGAATCGTTCGGACGCTCCTATGACGAGGTGTTTGCAAAGCATCCGGATATGTTGCAGCTTGGATTTCTCAAGGTGTTGAAGGGTTCCTCGATGGAGGCGGAGAGCAGGCAGTACGGAATCGTCAATCAGGACCGCGCCCCATATGAGGTGCTGTACACGGATTTTATCAGTTATGCGCACCTGCGCAAGCTCAAGCGCATTGACGTTCTCAACGACATGTATCTGAACAGCGGACGATTCCAGGCGTCCTTACAGGTTGTGCTCGAAAAGTATGCCTCTCCCTTCCGCTTCTTTGAAGAGCTGAGCGAGTATTATGAAACGGAAGGTCTGTTTGCGCGCAACGTGGGGAAATATGAAGCCTATACCGCGCTTTATGAGTTTTACCGCCAGCGCTTCGGGGATTCTGTGGCGCTGAAATGGTGTATGAGGCACGACATCTTTGCAAGGGAGAACGCGAAGACTCTGCCGGAGCTTTTAAATGGATCATCTCTCCATCCGCAGTACAAAGAGCGCTTCGACGCCTTTTACGAGGAGGAAAAATATATCCGGGCATATCTGCCTGAATATCTCGGGGAGCATCCAAAACGGATCCAACGTCTAACCCATCTGGAAGCGTACCCGTTTGATGTACGCACTGGAAAGAAGCGTCCAGTCGTCCTGCTCTACGCTTACGCGGGGAAGGATATCGCCGGTAACGCTGTGGTTTTGGAGGTCACGCGGCATTTTGAACCTGTCCTGCCGGAACATACTGCCGAAAAAACTGGTAAATAAAAGGGGAGAGGAGTGATTTTCACACCTCTCCCCTTTTGGTACCTTTCATCCTCTCTTCATCTGTTCGTCACATTAGAGCTGTATCCTGAGACTAAAGAGAAACAAAACTGTCTTTCAAGTTCGAGTAAAAGATGACAAAATGGAAAGGATGACAGGGGATGTATGCACAGCAGGATAAGGCAAGGAATTGCCGCCTGCTTATTACCTATCAGGATGGCGTCAACGAGAGCTGCATTCTGGGCGTAGTTGGAAGCAGGAACGCCAAATACACAGTCAAGTCCAAGAATTCTACTGCTGGGATGGTAAGACTTGTCCTTGAGACAGGCTCTGTCGGCATACAAATGGATGTCATTCGCTACCTTTCCTGTATGGACGGTGTGCAGCAGGTACTCCTGACTCAGGGCGGAAGCGGCGAAGAAGCAACCTGAAAGTGATTTGCGTGGGATACAACGATTCCATTCGTGCCATAATTCAGGAAGTATTTGGTGGGCCGGTTGTGTAGTCTAATGATTGTCTTCGAATATGTCAAGGAAATGGCGCAGTGAAAGAATACACAGACGAGAGGCCACGGCGCCCCTGAGCAGGGGACTCCGCGGCCTCTCGCCGTATAGGTAGGATTTGTATTGGGCTTTTTTTAACTCAGACTTTCATACAGGGAAGCGTAATCCCTTGCAGAGCGCTCCCAGCTGAAATCACAGGTGAGTGCGTGCTTGACAAGCTTCTTCCAGAGCTCCGGGTTACCATGGTAAAGGCCTGTCGCACGGCGGATAGCACCGAGCATATCATGCGCGTTGTAGGTTTTGAAGGTAAAGCCGTTTCCGTTTCCGGAGGGATCCCCATAGTCGAGGATGCTATCGGAAAGGCCGCCGGTTTCCCGTACGATAGGAACCGTACCGTAGCGCAGCGAAACCATCTGGGCCAGGCCGCAAGGCTCGGACTGAGAGGGCATCAGGAAGAAATCAGAACCGGCATAAATTTTCTTTGCTGTATCCGGAATAAAGCCGATGATCGCAGCCACACGGCCGGGGTATTTCGCGGCCATTTCGGTGAAGAAAGACTCGAATTGGCGTTCCCCGGAGCCGAGAATAATAAATTTGTTGCCGTCCTGAATCATTTCATCAAACACAAATTTAACAAGATCGAGGCCCTTGTGGGCAGCCAGACGGGTGACCATGCCGATGAGCGGGGAGTCATCCGCATCGAGTCCCACCATCTTGCACAGTTCGTCCTTATTTACCTTTTTCCCTGTAAGACTGCGGGTGGTAAAAGTCTTATAAATGCCTTCCGGGTTTTTGGAGCTGTACAGCTCGGTGTCGATACCGTTTAAGATACCCGAGAGCTTAAAGCTGCGCGCTTTAAGCAGGGGATCCAATCCATGGGAGAACCACGGGTCGAGAATTTCCCTCGCGTAAGTCGGGCTGACGGTCGTGACCTTATCCGAGGATTCGATGGCTGCCTTCATAAAGTTGAGACAGCCGTCATGATCAAGCAGGTTTTTCGTCTCCGCAGGCAGGCCAAGCACGTCGCCGAGAATGTCATACCCGTAGCGGCCCTGGTAGGCGATGTTGTGGATGGTAAAGACGGTACGGATGTTTCGATACAGGTCATATTTGCGGTAATAGACATTTAAGTAGACTGGTACGAGCGCCGTCTGCCAGTCGTTGCAGTGGATAATATCGGGTTTGAACTCATCGCTGATGTGTGGAAGCATATCCACGATAGCTTTGGAGAAGAAAGAGAATCGCTCCGCGTCGTCGAAGAACCCGTAGATTCCGTTGCGTCCGAAGTAATACTCATTGTCCAGCAGATAGTAGGTGACTCCGTTAATCTCTGCGGTAAACAGTCCGCAGTACTGCGTCCTCCAGGAGAGGTCTACAAAATAATGGGTAACATAGGTGAGTTTTTCGCGCATTTCCTGCTTGATGTCCCCATAAAGCGGCAAAACTATGCGGCAGTCATGCCCAAGTTTGTTCACTGCACGAGGAAGGGAGCCCGCCACGTCGGCGAGTCCGCCAGATGCGATAAAGGGAAGCGCTTCACTGGCTGCATACAATATCTTCAAGAAAAATTACCTCCTGTCCTTTTGCTGTGGATGTGGCCGAAAACGTCCGGCGGAGAAACTCCCCGGCAAAGAGCACGCCGCCCTTTGCCGGAAAGGCAGTTTCCTTAAACTTTGACGTTTTTCGAAATGTAGATGGGGTAGTTTGGCGAGCCGGAGAGTTCTCTCGTTTCGCTGACGATGACATCCTTATCCGTAATAACGCAGTTGAGGGAGGAATCCTTGCGGATAATCGTTCCCTGCATGATGATAGAATTTTTCACCTTAACGCCTTTTTCAATGTAGACGTTGCGGAATAGGATACTGTTTTCCACTTCTCCGTCAATAACACAGCCATCGGCTACCAGGGAATTGGTGACTGAGGAGTTCAGCCCGTATTTTGCCGGGACCTCATCTCTGACCTTAGTATAGATGGGACGGGTCTTTAAAAACAGGCGGCTGCGGTTTTCCGCATTTAGGAGCTCCATGTTGGAGTCATAGTAGGTCTGTAGGCTGTCAACACGCACCGAGTAGCCCTCGAGTTTATAGCCGAAGATCCGATACATGTTGCAGCGCTTTTGGAGGATTTCCTCTTTAAAGCTATAAAGGTTACGGCTCGAAGCCTCAGAAATAATCCGTAGCAAAAGGATACGGCTGATGACAAAGATGTTGCACAGTACGTTTGCCTTTCCAAGATAAGACGGATGAATAAAGACATCTGTCATGCGGCTGCTGTTCTCATCCGTAGTGATAATAATCTTGTTGCGGGAAGTCTCAGGGGAGATCTCCTGCACCTTATAGGCCACAGTGATATCCGCGTTTTTCTCTTTGTGGAATTCTAGCAGTTCGTTGTAGTCAATGTTTGCGACGAGGTCACAGTCGGTCATCACTACATAATCCTCTGTGGAGTGCTGAATAAAACCTGCGATATTGGCCAGCGCTTCGAGCTTGCCGCGGTAGATGCCGGCACCCGCGTTACCGAACGGCGGAAGGATTTTCAGGCCCATGCGCTTGCGGGCAAGATCCCATTCACGGCCGGAGGAGATGTGATCCATCAGAGACTGGTAATTGCTCTTGGTGACGACGCCGACGTCATAAATGCCGGAGTTGACCATATTCGAAAGGGCAAAATCCACCAGGCGGTACCTGCCGCCATAGGGGATGGAGCCCATTGTACGTTTCGCTGTCAGTTCGTTGATTGTCTCATCGTGCATGTTGGAAAAAATGATTCCGAGTGTATTGGTGTTAGCCATTGCCTTATCCCCCTTTACATAACATCCTGATCAATCATCTGTTTGGGCGCGACAACCGCTCCAGGAGCAACCGTCACATCTGATCCGATGACGGCGATTCCCCACTCGTCCTTGTCGGCGACGTCTTCCGGGCGTTTGCCGACGACTGCTTTTTTTCCGACGGTGACGTTTTCTGCGACGATAGCGTACTCAACAACGGCCCCCGCCTTGATTACGGTGCCAGGCATCAGGATGCTGTCCCGGACAATCGCGCCCGGTTCCACTGTGACGCCTGCGAAGAGAACGGAGAAATCGACGGTGCCGTAGACTTCGCAGCCCTCGGTAATCATCGAGTTTTGCACAACGGCTTCCCTGCTTATGTAATGCGGGGGCATAACCGGGTTGCGGGAGTAGATTTTCCAGTTCGGATCATACAGCTCAAGCGGGACATTCGGATTAAGGAGGTCCATGTTCGCCTCCCATAAACTGTCGATGGTGCCGACGTCCTTCCAGTATCCGTCGAACCGGTAGGCAAACATCCGCTCGTCGTTGGCGAGCATCTTCGGGATGATATTCTTACCGAAATCTTTGGAGGACTGCGGGTCGTTTTCATCCTCAATCAAATAGCTCTTGAGCTTCGACCAATTGAAGATGTAAATACCCATGGATGCGAGGTTACTCTTGGGCTGCGCGGGTTTTTCTTCGAACTCGTAGATTTTGCCATCCTCATCCGCATTCATAATACCGAAGCGGGAGGCCTCCTCCATCGGGACTTCGAGTACAGCGATGGTGCAGTCCGCGTTGTTCTTTTTATGCTCCTCGAGCATTTCCGAGTAATCCATCTTGTAAATATGGTCACCGGAGAGCACGAGGACATATTCCGGATTGTACCGGTCGATGAAGTTAAGATTTTGATAGATGGCGTTTGCGGTGCCCTTATACCAATCGGACCCGGTGGATTTCTGGTAAGGGGGAAGGACATGGACGCCGCCGTTCATGCGGTCCAAATCCCAGGGTTGGCCGCTTCCGATGTATTCATTGAGTTCAAGCGGCTGATACTGGGTGAGCACGCCGACCGTGTCGATGCCGGAATTGATGCAGTTGGACAGGGGAAAGTCTATGATGCGGTACTTGCCTCCATAGGGGACAGCTGGTTTTGCGATGTTGTGGGTCAACACATACAGGCGGCTTCCCTGTCCGCCAGCCAACAACATGGCAATACATTCTTTTTTGTAAAACATACAAATCCTCCCTTTGCGCGAAAGGCGCTTAGATACTATGAGTCATCTTCCCATCGGGAATTTTAGTTATTTCCCTACCGGGGAAGTTTTGGTTGCTTTTTTTGGCGCCCCGCGTTTAGCAGGCGTTTTGTCCGGCGCAGATTCTGTGGCACCCGCCGCTTCTGTCTTTGGAGCACCCTCCATGTCCTGCGCCTTTTTCGCAGAGGCCCTTTTCGCCGGAGACCTTTTGACCGGCACAGACTGCTTTTCTTCCGCCGCCTTTTCCTGTTTGACGGTGGCCTTCCGGACGCGCGGGGCCTTAGGTGCTTTGAAGTAGACGACCGCCATCGGTGGGACTGTTACCGAGATGGACTGCTCAAATCCATGCATCGGGATATCGTTTGATGCAACAGTGCCGTTTTCAACGCCGCTGCCCATAAACTCCGCGCTGTCGCTGTTGAACACCTCGGTATAATTACCCGGATAGGGAACGCCGAAGCAATAGTTTTCCCGTTTGACCGGGGCGAAGTTGCACAGGGCGATAATTTCATTGCCATGCTTATCCATCCGGCGGAAGATGATGATATTCTGGGTGTAATCGTCGTTGGAAATCCACGAGAAGCCATCCCAGGAATCGTCGACTTCCCACAGGGGAGCATTGGCAAGATAGAAGTGATTGAGTTTGGCTACATAATCCTTGAACGCCTTATGGGACGGGTAGGAGAGAAGAAGCCAGTCGAGCTCTTTTTTGTAATCCCACTCGATAAATTGCGCAAACTCCTGTCCCATGAACAAAAGCTTTTTGCCGGGATGGGCCATCATGTAAGCGAGGAAGGCCCTTGCTCCCGCGAATTTCTGGTCGTATTCTCCCGGCATTTTGGAGATAAGGGAGCACTTGCCGTGCACGACCTCATCGTGGGAGATGGGGAGTACGAAGTTTTCGCTGAAAGCGTAGAAAAAGGAGAACGTCAACTTGTCATGGTTGTATTTGCGGTAGAGCGGGTCGAGCGACATATAGCTGAGCATGTCGTTCATCCAACCCATATTCCACTTGAGGTTGAAGCCGAGCCCTCCGGTGTAAGTGGGCTTGGTGACGAGTGGCCACGCAGTGGATTCCTCTGCAATCATCAGGATGCTCGAGTCAAAGGCGAAAACCGCCTCATTTAGCTTTTTGAGGAAAGCGACGGCTTCGAGGTTTTCCTTACCGCCATTGGCGTTGGCAATCCACTCGCCGTCCTTGCGTCCATAGTCGAGGTAGAGCATCGAGGCGACCGCATCGACACGAAGCCCATCGATATGGTACTTTTCAAACCAGTACACGGCGTTGGAGATGAGGAAGCTCTGTACCTCGTTGCGGCCATAGTCAAACACGCAGGTACCCCATTCCTTATGCTCGCCCTTTCTTGGATCCTGGTACTCGTAGGTGGGCTCGCCGTCAAACTGGAACAGCCCCTGTGCGTCCCTTGGAAAATGGGCGGGAACCCAGTCCATAATGACGCCGATGTTCGCTTTGTGGCACTTGTTGACAAAGGACATAAAATCCTGCGGGGTGCCGTAGCGGGAGGTCGGAGCGAAATATCCGGTAATCTGGTAGCCCCACGAGCCGTCGAACGGGTACTCACTGATTGGCATCAGCTCAATGTGGGTGTAGCCCATTTCCTTGACATAGGGGATGAGCTCATCCGCAAGCTTGTTGTAGTCGTAGTAATTGCCATCCTGGTATTTTTTCCAGGAACCCGCATGGATTTCATAGATGTTGAGAGGCCGGTGGTACACCGGCTTTTTCCTGCGGCTGTCCATCCAGCGTTTGTCCGCCCACTTGAACTCCCCGAGTTCTATGTAGCGTGATGCCGTGCCGGGTCTTGTCTCCATGTGAAACGCATATGGATCGGATTTCATCACAATCGAACCCTTAGCAGTTTCAATGCCGTATTTGTAGATGTCAAACGGCTTGATCTTGGACGTAAAGCACTCCCAAACACCAGCATCGCTGATTCTTTTCATTGGGTTTTTACTGCGGTCCCAGGCATTGAAATCACCCACCAGGGATACGCTCTTTGCATGAGGAGCCCAGACACGGAATACCGCTCCTTCGGTGCGTCCGCGTTTGGCAGGGTGAGAACCTAGATATTCGTAAGATTTATAGTTTGTACCCTCATGAAAGAGGTAAAGAGGAAGATTTTTACGTTCAGTCTGATTTTTCATGATTGGTCCCCCCTTAAGTTTACTATAATTTTACTACTTTTATGTACCGAGTTCAAGCAAAAATTGTGTAATTATTTTAAAAGAATTTCTTGTATGAAATTAGTTTTGTACAAGGTAAATAATCAACCTGGAAAAATGTGCAATATCACAAAAGCAGTATCTTTTCCCGGAGTACAAATCAAACCAATTAGGAAGTATAACACGTCCAATTTGTCGAATTTTCCTGAATTTAGAAAACAGTGCGTCAAAAAAAACATGTAAGATTTGTGGATTTTGCGAGGCTTTTTTTCTTGGTTAAGAGCACCACGGCGAGTATTCTGTGATAAAGGCCGCCTATCACAGGCTTCTCGCTTACGCAATGACGCATGGGATGCCTCTGGGACCGGTGTTCTATGAAGAAATTCCACTTGACTAGCTGGCGGCAACCGGATACGATCACGATATCGCCAAGATATTTATCCGGGTGCTTGGCGGAGAATAGGGGGATTATCCTCTAAATATGGCGAATTATGGAGAAAGCGTTGTTAAGTTAGTGCTTTTCAATCGGAGGGAAATGTGGTAAATTAAAAGAAAGAGTTTTTATGGGAGGGAAGCGAGATGAATCCGGATGTGTTCACCGAAGGTACAGCGCCGGGTGCACTGACCAACGAATACGAAATAAAAATTCTGATTTGTTATCTGCTCAAAAATGTTACTGCGCCGCTTTCCGCCTATCAGATGAACGAGGTGTTTCAGGAATACTCGATTGTCAATTACTTTGAGTTTGCAAGCGCCTTGGCGGATTTGCGTTCCACCGGGCATGTGACTGCTTCCACTGCGACTGACGGCTCGGAAGTATACACGATCACGGACCTTGGGATACGCACGGCGGACACACTCGAACGGTCCTTGCCCCGCTCGGTACGGGACAAGGCGGTCAGCGGTGCGCTTGCCCTGCTCGCGAAAGAACGTCTGAACCGGGAAAACACGGTTTTAATTGAGCAGACGGAAGATGGATATCTCGTTACCTGTACGGTCTCCGATGTCGGATCCGATTTAATGCAGCTAAAACTTTTTGTTCCTGACGAGCTGCAGGCGCAGGCAGTCAAGCGGGAATTTTCTAGGCATCCGCAGAGCGTATACACACGAATTCTTGCCGTGCTCACCCAGCAAGAGGATTAATTTTTTCTGGTTTCGGCATAAATCAGCCGGAACTTTAACAGCAGATTCCGCGCCGGCAAAGCCCAGGCGGGGAGAAATGAGGACCTGAATGTTCAAACACAAATTGATTTTATTCCCTGCAATACTTGTCATTGCCCTGCTGGCATCCTCCTGTTCCGGGCCGGGCGCAGAAAGCTCCTCTTCAGCCGATTCCAGGGAGGAAAGCATTCCGACCGTCCAGAGCAGCGGAACTTCACCGGCTCCAAGCTCAGATCCAACTTCCTCACAAGAGGAGAACCCCATATATACAAAGCAGGTCAGCATCAGCAACGATTTCCCGGAGCTGGTACTCAAGCTGTTCGCACAAAAGGATGAGGCCGGGCTTTACCATGCGACGGCGTTGCAGATCTATCACGCCTCTATCTCAAACCTTCCGATGCAGACCATCGAGCTTACAGGCTGCGAGAGCAATACGCCGGATTTTTTGCTCATCGTGGAGGACATGAACTTTGACGGAATCAAAGATATCCGTCTGGTAAGCTCGAGTGGGGCGCAAAACACCTACTATAACTGCTATGTGTGGGATATTGACTCCGCATCCTTCCATAAAGATGAGTTGCTCAGTGCCCTGCCGTCCCTGCAGGTAAACACTTCCACCAAAACCATCCACTTCTTCGAACATGGTTCCGCTACTGATTACCGTGAGGGAGACCTGCGGTATTTGGATGGGGATCTGACGATGATTCGGGAAGTAACACAGACTTTCGACGCTGCTACGAACCTTTTTACTGTTACAACAAGGGAATTTGAGGATGGCTCGCTGAGGATAACCGACCAAAAAACCCTGACGGCGGAGGAGCTTGAAGCACAGGAAACGGTATCCTCCAAATAGGAAAACAGAAGCAGAAAAAAGGCGGCGGGATATATCCCGTCGCCTTTTCTATCACCTCAGCAGTCCTGCGGCTGATTGCTTGCGTGCGTCCGATTGAAGTTTCCTTCGGGTTTTGCTGGGCTGCCTGTTGGTGAATGACTACAGTATTCATCTTGATAGACGAGCAGCTTATATGCGTCTATCTTCGAGATGGTTAGGGGATAGCCAAACTCCGCCGGCGATAATCACGGCGGGCTGTTTGGCTATCCTCTTGCATAGGTTTCGTTGAGCTTTCGGTAAAACCCGGTATCGATGTGGGCGAGAGCTTCCTTGGTGACACGAAACTCCCAGTTGTGGTCCGCCTTGCCGGGGATATTCATACGTGTATCCGTGCCGAAGCCGCACAAATCCTGCACCGGTACAAAGGCGAGCAGGGCTCCGCTTTGCCACAGGGTTGTGATGACAGCGCGGATGACCTCGCTGTTCGGGCCGCCCTCGCCCCAATTGTCCCCGAAATACCGGCAGTAGCGCAGCATGCGGAGCTTTTCCTCCATCGGCGTCGCCCACAGCCAGCCGAGCAGGGTGTCGTTGTCGTGCGTGCCGGTATAGGCAACGACGTGCTCGGAGTACCGGTGCGGGGTGTGCATGTTTTCATACCCGGAGAAACCAAACTGCATCACCCGCATGCCGGGGAAATTCGCGTCCTTCAAAAACTGTGCAAGCCCTTCGCTGTATTCTCCCAAATCCTCAGCAATTATGTTTGGGGCGTCGAAATGCATGCGGATTTTATCAATCAGCTTCATACCGGGACCGTCCTGCCAGTGGCCGGCCTTTGCGGTTTTTGCCTCTGCGGGTATCGCCCAATACTGATAGAGCCCACGGAAGTGGTCGATACGCACTGCGTCGTAGAGCTTGAGGTTTTTCTCAATCCGGCGCAGCCACCACTTGTACCCCTCGCACTCCATGGCTTTCCAATCATAGAGAGGGTTACCCCAGAGCTGGCCTTCTTCGGCAAAGTAATCGGGAGGGACGCCCGCGACCTGATTGGGGATACCTTTCTCGTCGGTGAGGAAAAGCTCCCTGTTGCCCCAGAAGTCCGCACTGTCGTGCAGCACGTAAATCGGCATGTCCCCGAACAGGGAGATACCGCGTTCGTTTGCGTAATGTTTGACGGCTGCCCACTGTGTGTGGGCAAGGTATTGCTCAAAGATATAGTATTCCATCTGCTCCGTTGCAGGCTTTCTTGTCCATTCCCAGAAAGCGGTTCCGCCATTTGCCTCTTTGGAAGCCATAAAGGCCGCGTAATCGTCGAGCCATGCGGCTTCCTGTTTGGCAAATTGTGCAAGCTTTTCCTTTTTGGTAAAACGGGAGAACGCCTTTTTTATCCAACGCGGTTTGTTTTCCCTTACCCAGTCATAGTCGACGGCATAGGGTTTTCCCTCATAGCGCGCTTCGCATACTTCCTGTTCGGTCAGTAGGCCGTCTTCGACAAGGGAAGGCAAGTCGATGTAGTACGGGTTGATGGCGAATGCGCTCATGCTCGAATAGGGGGAGTTGCCATAGCCGACCGGGCAAAGCGGCAGGATCTGCCACCATTTCATTTTCATAGAGACGAGCTGATCGAGAAACTCCCTGCACTCTTTGCCAAAGCCCCCTATCGCGTATTCGGAGGGCAGGGAGGAGATATTGCAGAATACCCCGGAACCTCTGTTTATCATCTTGTATACCCCTTTCTGACTGTCAGATGTGGAAAATACCAGTGGCTGCGCCGAACATGATGTGTACCGGCGAAAATTTATCGCTCATGTAGTGGTCCATGGTTTGGTAGAGAAAATCCGTGTGCTTGTCTTGCGCCGTGCATTTGCAGATTTGCAGAGTCATGACCACTGTTGTCCCTTTCCCCGGCTTGCTTCTCACTGTGACCGTGCCGCCGTGTGCGGAAATGGTGTACCTTGTCAAGGTAAGACCGAGCCCGAGTGAGTGGAACATCTCGTGCTTGGAATCCTTTGAATAATATGGTTCAAAGATATGGCTTAAAACTTCCTGCTCAATACCGTTCCCATCATCAAGTATATGGATGACCGCAAGTTCCCCGGCTTTTTTCAAACTGATAAGGATATTTTTGCCCCCATATTCGCAGGCGTTGAGCAGCACATTTAATACCGCGTAAGAGAGCTTGTCGCGGTCAAAGCAGGTGTAAATCTCCTCTTCCTGCCTCTCAAAACGTACCATAACACCCAGGGACATGGCAAAGACAGAGGCCGCGTCGCACAGTTCCTTGAGAAAGGAAGAAAGGCTTGTGTACTCTTTGTTCATGCGGTTAATCCCAGCCTTGTAGCGGGATAGCTCCGAAATCTGGACGGTGGAGCGCAGGATTTTATAGCTGTTTTGGCTGATCGCATTGAGATATTTAAGCCCCGTCTTGTCGCCCTGCTCCCGCATGTGTCTGGCGAGGGGGATAAGCACTGTGTAGATGGAGCTGATGGGGGAGCGGAACTGACTGACAAATGCGGAAAGATTTTTTTCTTCTTCGTAAGCGTTTTTGACAGCTAAAGGGTCTTCTGCAAAAAAAATACGCATGACAGCCCCAAAATAGCTGCTGTCCGCAGTAAAAAGCGGGGCAATTTCAACTTTAGCGAAGAGAAAACTCAGTTCCCCGCGGTCAAACAAGAATTCCCGGCCGGATTCGAGGCCCTTTTTCATCTGTGTTAAATCAAGGTCGTCAAGCATCATCCGTGCACCGTCGTACTGAGTCAGGATAGAGTTGTGATGTTTGGCGGCGTCATTCGCCCAGAGGATTTCAAACCCGGAACCCATCAGCAGGGTGGGGGTTTGTGATTTTTCATACAACTGCCGGACACTAGTCAGTATCCCGTCTTGTGGTGTTTCCAATTTCTTTCACTTCCCTCGATCCCCGCATGACGTGTCCATGCGGCAATTAATCCGAAAATCCGGAGGAGCTTTTCCTGATTCTATCTTTTTTTGGATTGAAGTTCCCTTATAGTATACCATATTTTCATAGAATACAACCTATCTTTTATGCAAAAGCAATACAATTTTCCTCAAGTAAATGGTATCCTCACCCTTCCAAATCCAATATTTCAGGAAGGGCAGGAAGGGAATCTTTTATTTTTTTATGGATAATGCTAATTTTCAAAAAATGGTTAAAAAAAAGACATTGTCCCTTGTAGTTTTCCGGATTTTAGTATAAAATAAAGATAAGAAAATCTTTGGGAGGTTTTTAAAATGGCAATTAAAATTGGTATCAATGGTTTTGGCCGTATCGGCAGACTTGTCTTCCGCGCTGGCCTTGACAATCCTGAAATCGAATTTGTGGGCATCAACGATCCGTTCATGACCCCGGATTACTGCGCTTACATGCTCCGTTATGACACGGTTCATGGCCAGTACAAAGGCGATATCGCCTACACCGACGACGCTATCGTTGTGGGCGGCAAAGAAATCAAATTCTTCGCAGAAAAAGATCCTGCCAATATTCCTTGGGCTTCTGTAAACGCTGAGTATGTTGTGGAATCCACCGGCGTGTTCACCACCACCGAGGCTGCTTCCGCTCACATCAAAGCCGGCGCGAAGAAAGTCGTCATCTCCGCTCCTGCAAAGGATAAAGAGACCCCGACCTTCGTTATGGGCGTAAATCAGGACAAGTACACGAAGGATATGACCGTTGTATCCAACGCTTCTTGCACCACCAACTGCCTGGCTCCACTGGTCAAGGTTGTCCATGAGAAATTCGGCATCAAAGAAGGCCTCATGACCACTGTTCACTCCACCACCGGTACACAGAAGACCGTTGACGGTCCTTCCAAGAAAGACTGGAGAGGCGGACGTGCTGCAGCCGGCAACATCATTCCTTCAACCACCGGCGCTGCAAAGGCTTGCGCTCTTGTTATTCCGGAAATGAAGGGGAAACTCACCGGTATGTCCATGCGTGTTCCGACTCTGGACGTTTCCGTTGTTGACCTGACTGTCAGCCTCGAGAAAGCTACTACCTATGAAGAAATCTGCAAAGCCATGAAAGAGGCTTCTGAGGGCGAACTCAAAGGCATCCTTGGGTACACTGCGGATATGGTCGTTTCTTCCGACTTTATCGGCGACGCTCATACCTCTATCTTCGATGAGAAGGCTGGTATCATGCTCAACGACCACTTTGTAAAACTTGTTTCCTGGTATGACAATGAGTGGGGTTATTCCAACAAAGTCCTCTCCCTCATTGAGCACATGAACGAGGTTGACCACAAGTAATTTATCCACTGATAAATGTAATTAAGTATCTACATCCCCGGCAGGATTATTCTGCCGGGGATACTTTTTTGTTAGGAGGTAGAAAAAACAATTTTTTTGCAATTTAAATTGTCTATTGGGAATACTATATTCCTATTTGGCACGAAGTGTTGTATAATAAAAGAACAATCAGGCCGCGGGAATTACAAAATGGATACAAGCAGGATCCGGAGGGCAGTTTTCCTGAATGGATTATGGATAGTACGGCCGGGCATCTGATATTGGAAAGGGGAAAAACAAAATGAATGGAAAAGATGAGTGGGCGCAAGTTGAAGTGGAAATGGACGAAGCACTCGAACGGCATTTGTCCGAAGTGGCGCAGAAACTTGGATGTAGTGTGGATGAGCTTGTCACACGCTGTTTGGAAAAATACCTGAAAGAAAAAGGTTTTCAAAATCCATAATATTAGATTGACAGGGGAAACATTTTCCCATATAATAATCCCTGGTAAGGGAGTAGTTGGCATCATGGGTGCAGTAAAGTCAACATACTGATTTCAATCTGGCTTTGCTTGAAATAACGAGACTTATCTGCGAAGGTTCTTTCGCAGATAAGTCTTTTTTTATGCAAGAAAAGGAAAAAGGAGTAAAATTATGGGATTGACAGAGCTGTTTTTAATCGCGGTAGGGCTTTCCATGGACGCCTTTGCGGTATCCATCTGCAAGGGGCTTTCGATGCGGCAGATGAGCTGGAAAAAGGCGGCTATTATCGGGCTGTATTTCGGGGGCTTCCAGGCAGGAATGCCGCTAATTGGGTACTTTCTGGGCGTGCAGTTCCAGGGAGGCATTCAGGCGATTGACCACTGGATTGCCTTTGTTCTGCTGGGCCTTATCGGTGCAAATATGATTCGGGAATCGCTGAGTAGGGAAGAGGAAAAAACGGATGATTCGGTTAGTTTTAAGAGTATGTCCGTGCTTGCGGTGGCGACCAGCATTGATGCGCTTGCCATCGGCGTGACCTTTGCCTTTTTACAGGTAAGTATTGTCCCGGCGGTCATCTTTATCGGGGTTGTCACTTTTGCGCTGTCCTTTGTGGGTGTCAAGATTGGCAATGTGTTTGGAACCAAGTATAAATCCAGAGCAGAGTTTGCCGGTGGGGCAATACTCATCCTGATGGGATTGAAGATTTTACTCGAACACTTGGGCGTCATCAGCTTTTGATTTTAGTTACAGTATACTGGATGGATAGAAGTATCCTGCGACGCCATGCGTTAACTATCCTTGAGCGGTGTCTTAAGGACAGAGGAATCCCCTTTTTCAAGGCCAAAACCTGGACAACGGATTACCGGGAGACGAGGGAAGAAATCTGTTTACGCGGAACACGCGTCGGCCGAAGCCATGGTCACAGCAGGGGAAGACCGTGTGGTTCGCAGGAATGGAGACATTGTTCCTCCCTGCGGCAGATGCCGGGAATTTATCTGCCAGCTGCACAAAGACAATCTTCTTTGCGAGGTGTCACTCGCGGACAAGATCCTCACCCTAGACGACCTATTTCCTGAGCGGTGGGTGTAAAAATTGGATTTCTCTGAGAAGACGTGTTTGAGATACAGAATTGAAAGCTTAGGAAAAGCGCCGGGAATTTTTCCCGGCGCTTTTTGACTGGAATCTTTTGTTACTGGTTTAGCAGAATGGTACGTTGTACTTCGCTGAGCGGTGCGAGTTCGAGTTCGACCGGGGTGTAGCCTTCCCGGATGATGTTTGCCTCAAGCTTAGTGCCTCCCTGTTCAATGACGGAGCGAATGCCCTCGAGGAAGATATAATCCCCGACCGGGATATTTCCTTTGACGAGAATCGGGAGGATTCCCTTATTCACAAGTATATCACATTCCTCCGGGGTAAAGGAGGCGGCAAGGTTGGCAAGCGTACCGTTGGCAGATTCAAACAGTGCGTCCTCCTCGCTGATAGAGGCGTCCGCCGGGGTGAGGACGGCGGCTCCCATCTGAGTATGGCGCGCACGCAGATTCGGGTGCTTGGTACGAATGGCTGTAATCACATCGTGCAGTTCCTGGTGCCCTACGAGAGGGCAAGCGTCCAGCTGGCTTGTCTCCTCCGATACGCGTAAAGTCTGCGCAAGGTCGATGTATTCTGTCGATTTGTTTTCAATCAAGGAGAAATCATCCGTGACGACCTTGAACGCGATGTTATCCGTCGTGCTTCTGCGGTGATAGACAAGCAGGTCTTTGTACTTGTATTCCATATGGCAGTCCTCCTTAAAAATACGAACCGATGAATGCGTTTCCTTCTTTTCCTTATACTCCTTTGTGGGCCAAAAGTCAACACGTGCGGGATGTATCCCGGAGGGGAGTGTAATACAAGGTGGGGAATCATCCTACCCTGAGCAAAATTATTTATTCACCTATTAGCAAGGTAGACATCCCTACCTTATTTGCTCCTATAGGAAACCCATTCGAATCCCCGGCGGACAAGTTTTTCGTCCGGGCCGTCCCGCAGGCGGTCGTCCCTCCCACATGCAGTCGATGAGATACCCGCCACTGTTGACGACGCGATAGGATTTCCTCCACAGTGCCGTCGACGACTACAAGGTGATGCACACCCCGTTTTTTCACTTCATCCCGCATGAAACCCTGTAGGCGGTCGACCGGCTCGCTCGCGAAGACACGTTTGTCCGTTTTTGACACGGTAAAGGCGAGGCGAGCTATATATTTGTTATTCTCTGTATGATAATATTAGTATTTGGAATTGGTATTACAATGGCTTTTACAAATATAAACGCTTAAATTTCATGCTTACCACAGCAGATAGGTATTGTTACATCATCAGTGCTGTTTCGTTGTCGCTTGTGTTGGTTTGATACGAACCATTGTGTGGAAAAACTTCCCCTATATTGTCCCACTAAGATGCAGAGCCGATAATTATAACCAATTTGCTGTATTTTCTCTCAAGGCATAGTATCATGTTTTACGTTCAGCCATATTGAAACCGGGTATCTATTTAATAACAGTCAGACAAAACGAGTCTGGATGCAAATTGCGTTCAGACTCGTTTTGATTCTTATGCTTTCGCGCTTGCGTCTATAGCGGGGTATCGATATGAAAGACAGATTCGGATGTTTTTCGAACCGAGATTTCCAACAGTTATCCTAGAAAAAAGGTGGGAACATGGAGAAATCCATGTGCATATAATATAAACATATGAATGCATTTTTTGATTAGGAGGAAAATATGTGCACTGATAATTATGTAGTAAACTCCTTGGAACTGCATCTATTCTTTGGACGCATCATGAAAGAACATTCCCTTTTTCTAATGGCAGGGTTTACTCCCGCCAATGTCTCCTTTTCTAAACAAGCAGAGTTTTATAAAAGGGAATTTGAGAAAGTGCTCTGTCGGGCCATAGCACTCAGTGACGGCGTTATAAGTCAGGATGTACTGTGTTCAGGCGAACTGATTACGGAATTTACTGCTTTGGCCGAAAAACAAACAGAACATTTTACTGGAATCCCAATCAACAGGGGGATAACCAACCGGGAATCACAGTTACGCAATGATAGCTGCCAATGTAATGATAACTCGGAAAAACAATGCCAAGTACAACGTCTGAATCGGACAGCGCTCAAACTTTTGGATGGATTAATTCAGTTTAAGGAAACTATTTTAAAAAATGTCCTGTGCTGTGAAATGTTTACGATGAACTATCCTTTACTGATAGAACATATCCTCAGGGAAGCAAAGCTTTATCGAAAATATCTACAGACGCTTGAAAAGACGGGGAATTTAACCTGCGAGTCTATGAAGGAAATCGAAAGCTTTTGGAATCAGATTATGATGGAGCATGCCATGTTTATACGCGGACTTTTAGATCCGTGTGAAACTGAATTGTTCAATTCGGCAGACGAATTCGCCAAAGAATATTCAAAATTATTAAGCGCCTGCCAAAATGCACAAAACCAGACGTTGACATCCGATTCTTTACAGGAAACCATAAGGTTTAGAGATTTCAAAATGGCAGGGACACAGGGAATCGCGCAATGTAAAATTCGTTCGGTTATTTTGCCTCTTCTGGCGGATCATGTGCTGCGTGAGGCCAATCATTATATCCGTTTATTGAAATCATAATTTATAACCCTTTTTCCTGCACGCCTCATAATTTCGGCATTTCTACACTTTTGTGAAAATTATGAGGTACCACCTGGGTATCTAATCTTTCCCAGTCAGACAGGCTGAGTCTGGACGAAAATTGCGTTCGGACTCAGTTTTTTAAAATGGTTTGTTAAGCCACTCTTTTCTTCCAAGATGACACCTCAATCTTACCGCGAGGTTTCTTTTTATTCAATTGGCATTATCTGAATTACAGAATAATCTATTTTTCCATGCTGTTATGAACTTACTACTAACAAGAGATACGGGAATAGAAATTAAAACATTTGTTTGAATATAAGGAGCATTCGATTTTTTTTTACATTTTTTAAAACCATGAAGACTCGCGAAAATTCCAATTGCAATAATAGCACAGATGATAAGCGTAACTATTGTAATTTCAGTTCCGTAATCATTGATTTTTCCAGTAGTAATTGCAGGAATCACTCTAAATTGAATATATGATACTAAAGCTACTAGTCCTATATCAATACATATCATGTAATAGCCTGTTTGCTTACTCACTTTTTCCTTATCATATTTATCCTTTTCTTCTGGCTTTTTCATGTTAAAACCAGATACTAATTGGCTTCCTTTGCCAGTCAATAAAATAATCGTTATGATAATAAAAATAGCCAATATCCCCCACATAACATACATAAAAAACATATAAATAACGCTCCTTTCATTTATTTGTAATTTTTAACTCGCTTTTGTTCGGTTAGAAATCAGTGTCAGCATTCTTTCCCTTTATTCCTCTTGATTACCCATCACAGAAAATAAAAAGCCCTGTCAAGAACTTAGCCACGAAGTGGTGCGAAGCATTCTTGATCAGGGCTTTTTACTTTCCGTATCTTCTGTGAGATCAAATCCCTTTGTCGTTGGAACTTTTGATAAAATCTCTCTGTCCTCGTCAACGTGTGTATTCGCGTGCTTCTGTGGGAATGACAAACTGTGCGCGCTCCCCGATTTTCACGGTCCAGGCATGATTTCCCTTTGAATACTTCATGCAAACCCTTCTTTCATAAAATACGAACTGGTCGAAAAGCTTTGTTATCCGCCATAGGGCATGTCCCTGCGCACCGGAGAGAAAGACCACGGCCCCTGTGAAAGGCCATGGTTCCATACTGAGAAGACTTTAGGAGATGCGGATTCCGACCCCGTTTACCTCAACGCCTGAGTCCGCGCGGATGAGGATGTAGCGTACCCCATCGATGATCCTTGTCTCGATGAGATCACTGTGCTCGGGGTCCACTTTAATCTGTACATCCGGGGTGCTCACCTCGAATTGCCGCTGGTCGACAAGGTTTTGGGGCCTCAGATCAGAGTCCGGGCCAAACGCTGCATCGTATTTTTCCTCAAACGCGGCGACATGCGGCTCGGACACACCGCAGGCGGACAGCACATGTTTTACCGTGTTTTTTCCAATGGTAAGCGGTTCCTCCTCTTTGTTTGCCTTGTGCTCCTCAATCAGCTCGCACAGCTGTTCATGGACAGTCTGCACCACCTCATAGCTGCACTCGTCGTCGAGCGTGTCTCCGAGCACCGAGGCAAAGGTCTCTTTCTGCTGGGCAGCGGGCATCGGGATTTTACTGTGAAATACTCCGTCGACGAACTGAGAGTGGTTTTCTTTGATATCTCTGGTGTAATACAGCGTGCCATAAATGTTGGCACTGCGGTCGTCAAATGCCGGGAATAAAAAGCCCAGCTCCGGTGGGGCGACAACCAAATCCGCTTCCAGGCTGTGGAACAGGCAGTCGGAGAAGTAGTAGCTGAGCGCGGGTTTGGTCTGTCTGACGGGGCAGACGCCGCACACAAAATAGGAAAACACCTCAGAGGAGGCATCCTCCAGTTTCTCCCCATCCCTAGAGCGGTAGGGTACGTCGTAGGTGTCGCACGCGAGCAGGATAAGATAGCTGCCCTCGAGGTCTGTACTTTGAATGACACGTTCAAAAAACGCCTGTACCGCGTTTTCGTCGTGAAGGGAGGAATCCCGCAGGGCCATCAGCAGTTTGTGCTCCTCGCCTTCCACGACTTGCTTTGTCTCAAACGAGATATCGATGAGATTTTTCCCGAGCGTCCCGGATAATGTCTTTTTGAGCACAGCCAGAAGCTTGTCCGTTTCCTCTTGGGATGTCAAGGCGAGGGATTGGTTAAACTGGGAAATGATCTCCCGCTTTTCATTGACGTAGCATCCGCGGACATGGGAGATGTTATTCTTTTCTGGGCGAAAACGCCGTCTTAACTCTGCAATTTCTTTTTCATTCATGTGGCTATTGTACCTCCATAGGGTTTCTCGGTGAATGCGGGGACAGGGGGAGCGGAGAAGCCTGTCCAAAAATGGAAAGACCTACCCCTACCGGCTTTGTTATGGATTCCGGGATTCCCGCCGTCCCCTGGTGCCTTTCATTATTCCATGAACGCAAAGCGTGAATGGGATAATTGGCCATCGCCGTAAGGCGGGCCATGAAAATAAAAATAATAGTTGCTTTCGCAACGATTATACCACATGGCGTCGGGCAGTTCCAGACGATTCTTGGAGATACACTGGGAGGAACTCCATAATGGCCTGTGATGCCATCCAGGAAATGTTCCTGAAACATAATCTTCGCCCTATGCACGAAGCAAAACGAACGCGGCAGATAGCCGGAAACTGACCGCTTCATGCAAGGGCGACATATGCATTTTCTGAAATCACAGTAGGGTCAGGGGCTTTTTTACGCCTGCATCTGCGGTGAGCTCGGCAAGTTTCTGCACATCCGTGATACCACAGTCTTCCAAAAGAGCTGTGAGCGTAAAGAGAAAATCCCGCGCCTTGTCCTCCTTCATCCCCATTGCCTTCGCCAGCTGAAGAAACCGGATCTCTCCCGGATATTTCCTGACTAGATGTGTATAGTAAGCCTTTACCACCAGCAGGGAACCCAAATTCAACGGCAGATGATCAGCGTACCTGAATACAGCGCGTCCAAATGCATTCAAACAGGAGTTTTTGTCAAGGTTCAGTGATAAAACAGCGCCATAAGCTACCTGTTCCAACGCCTGAGTATCAGACGGCTCCCGGACAGCGCGGGGAAGGGAATGAGATATACGAGGGAGCAAAGGCCATCAGGGAGTATGTGGAAAACGGCGGGCGCATGCTCACAATGGGCCATTCTTGTGACTACGCCATCAAGACGCTGAATATCGGAGTCAAAAACGTTGTAAAGGATCTCCCCTTGTCAGAATTTAACACGCATGGTTCCACGCTCCATGTCAAGGTGGATCCCAAGCATCCGGTCGGTTATGGTATGCCGGAAAAGGCGCTCATCCTGCACTGGAACGGCCCGGTCTTTGAGATTTCCGACAAAGTAAACTCCGAGAAATATCATACGGTTGTCCGTTTTGAGAAGGAAAAGCTGCTCAAGAGCGGCCTGCTCGTCGGCAAGAAGATGATTGTGGGCAAGGCGGCGATGATGATCACGCAGGTCGGTAAGGGTGAGGTCTACCTCTATGGCTTTGGTCCTCAGCAGAGAATGCAGACCCATGGAACTTTCAAATTACTCTTCAATTCTATTTACAAATAGTAGATTTTATCGAAATAAGTCCAAATTGTGTAGAACCTCCCTCTCCTGTATTTTACAGGGGAGGGGGTTATGCCATGACATCTGGACGTCAGGGACTGCGTTTGGAATTCTCTCAATCACTCGTTATCTTCAGGCGCAGCTTTTAGAATGGAATCTGATGTCCCATGTCCAAAAAGAGTTCTCCTGGAACTTTTATAAACGGAAAATAACATCCCCGGAAAACGGCATGCCGTTTTCCGGGGATGTTGCTGCTTGAAAACTGAATGGATTCAATTTGCGTCAAGGGAATTTTCTTTAAGATCTTCTGAGGAGAACGCCGGAAGATGAGAAAGCCAGCATAGGATATCTTCATAGACTTCCCCGAAGTTTGTTTCGTTGAGCAGCTCGTGACGGGCTCCCTTGTAAAGCTTGAGGTGGATGTCCCGCACCCCGGCGCTTACCAGAGTCTGGTACACGTAAGACACGCCCTTGCCATAATCACCGACAGGATCCATGTCTCCAGAAATCAAAAGAGTGGGGAGCGCCTTGGGATAGGAGGCAAACCATTCCGGGTCACTGCACCGCAGAAGCAGGGTGAATAAATCATGGAATGCTGACGCGGTAAACGTGAAATTGCAGTAGGGATCTGCAAGGTAAGCATCCACCACGTCTTCATCCCTGGTCAGCCAGTCGAATTTGGTTCGACGTTTGTATTTTTTGTTATAGCTGCCAAAAGCAAGCTGGGATAGCAGAGAACTGCGATAGAATTCCCCCCGCCGCCGGCACTCAAAGGCCGCGAGCTTTTTACCGACACGCGCGCCGGGATTTGGGCCAGAGGTTCCACAGAAGATGACAGCATCTAATTCCTGTCCATATTTTGTCACATAGTTGCGTGCAATAAATGAACCCATGCTATGCCCAAACAGGACGAGCGGCATACCGGGAAACTTGATTTTCATCATGTTGGTCAGGGTGTGCAGGTCATCGATTAAGAATTTATCTCCTCCGCGTTTGGCAAAATAGCCGAGATGCTCCGGGTCAGATGCGGATGCTCCGTGCCCCAGGTGGTTATTCGCGCAGACGAAAAAGCCCTGCTGCGTCAGAGTTTGTGCAAACGCAGAGTAGCGGTCGATATACTCGCACATTCCATGGGAAATCTGGATAATTCCCTTTGCGGCGCCGTCGGGCTGCCAGATTTTAGCCACAATGGTATCTGTGCCGTTGGTACTTGGATAGAAGATGTCACAGGTACGCATGCTTCGGTTAACCTCCTCTTACCCCCGTGCGGAAATGCCGGGATATGTATGGATATTTTGGATTTGGTTATTGGGAGACACAGTGTAAAAATAAATTTCCGGAAAAGCTTTCCACAGGTGTGCCAATGGAGCGCTATTGTCCTTCGGCGCACCGGTAATTACATGTTCCGCATGGTATTCCCGGATGCAGTCGGCCATCGTGGAAAAGGGATGCTCTGCATTTAAAATATTCATAGCGGCGTTATAATCCATGGACACGGTATACAGGTGCTGCAGCGCGACGCGGTTGAGCGATTCTATGTTCGTAGATACGATATTTACCACAAATAAATCGGTACCGGAAAGATCTGCAACTTTGCGACCGACCCGAATGAGCCGGTCGCAGGTGATTTGGTCGGTGACAAAAACAAGGGTGGACTTGTTCTGTATCGGCGAATCAAGTTTCATGTGGATGTACAACTCCTGTTTGACAACGGATTCCTCCTGTCAAAAAATTCCGCTGTTTGATGACTCTATTATACAGGAGAGATATTAATAAATCATGAAACACCTGTAAGATTCCCTGCAGCACTTATTTCCAGCCTTTACGGTTTAGGAATTCTTAAGGAAATTTACGTTTTTTTAGAGTCTGAAGATCTTGTAAATTTGCATGAATACCGTATGATGGATATGTAAAGAATCACAGGGAGATTATCTCCCTGTGACTGCGCCGCAATAAGGGAACAGAGGTTACCATTCCTGTTTGAAGTAGTCCTGTAATTCACTTTTGGCAAGGGGGATCTCTTGCTGGGAAAAGCTTGATGCAGAACCAATCAAAAGGACGACAGAGTCCTCTGTGAGATAATAGGGCTGTCTAGGATTCGGATAATAATCTAAATCCGGTAATTGCTGATTGATAAGTTTTACTATGGCCTGCTGATAGTTGCTGTCTGCTTCAAACAGGTCATTGAAGGCAAGGGGTTTTGCATCTGAAAGGCGGATGGTATGCCCCTGTTTTAAACTGGCTTGAGTCCCTGCTGCGGAAAAATCCGTCTGCAAAACAATACTCAGGGTGGTTTCATCTGCGTAGGAGACTTGGTAGCTCTGGATGGCATTGGCGGTATCCGCCCCGCTTTTTGCGCAAAAGACCTGTGCCTGAACCAATGCTTTTTTGGAATCCTCTAAAAATTCTACGTTGCGCTTGGCCTGTTCCGTTTCATCCGAGAGTCCGGACAATCGAGGGATTTTCGAAGTCAGGGTTACGGATTTGGCGGTATGATCCTGCCGTATCTCCATCAAATGGTAAGAGGGAGAGGCGGCGGAAATCGGAAGGCTCAATGCCAAAGCAATCAGGGTAGCTGCCAAGAATCCGCGTTTTTGTTTCAATCGGGTTTTCACCCTCTCTCATCAATTTCACTTGCGGCACAGAGTATAGCATTCCCCATTTGCCGCAAAATAAAGATACTGTTCATCTGGAAGGAGCGCCGTCAAATGGAAAATCAGGGAAAAATAAACTGGAAGAAAGCCGGCAAATTCATGGCGCTGCTGCTTGCGGTAGGGGCAGTTGCCATTCTCACCGTCTGGCTGTTTCCCTATGTGCTTTCTTTAAAGGATGAAGCGGTGCGCGCACAGTTTGAAGCTGCAATTTCCTCTTTGGGTGTCTGGGGATTTTTTGTCATGCTGTTCATTCAGATTTTACAGGTGGTCATTGCCATCATTCCAGGAGAACCGGTGGAGATTATATCCGGAGTGCTCTATGGCGGGATTGGCGGGCTGTGCCTGTGCTTGCTCGGCATCCTGATTGGAACGGCGGCCATCTATTTTGCCGTCAAAAAATTCGGTACGCGTCTGGTGAGAAAATTTGTCTCCGAGGAGCAGATGAGCCGCTTTCACTTCCTTTCGGATGCAAAGCGGCTCGAGATGGTGACGTTTTTGCTCTTTTTTATTCCGGGTACACCCAAAGACGTGCTGACATATCTGGTTCCGCTGACAAAGATAAAACCGTTGCGTTTTTTCCTGATTGCCACCTTGGCCAGAATCCCCTCGATTATCACTTCCAGTTATATTGGAGAAAACCTGAGTACTGGAAATCTATGGGGAACAGTGATCATTTTTGCAATTTCCGGTGTATTGGGGATTAGCGGGATTTTAATCAACCACTTTTTCCTCGATAAAATGAACCGGAGAAAAGAACAAGAAGAATCCCGTTAGCTGGTATAGTCTTCAATCAAGCGGTTGAGTTCCTTCATATCCTGTGCGAACACGCCGGTCTGCAGGGCTTTCTGATCGAACTCCGGCAGGGTGGAAACATAGACATCAAAGACGATGTCCGGCTGATCCTTGTTCGTCTCAAAAACTGCGATTTTCCCGTGGTAATCCTTAAGCATGTAAGAGGGATAGCTGGTTGTCTGGCTCTGTCCGGCTTCTGCCGCTGCAGGCGGCTGTAACGGGATGTAGATAACGGCTAAGAGCAGAGTACAGGCCATGACCACGGTCAAGGATGCCTGTAAAATTCGATTGGTTTTACGTTTCATATGATTGTCCTCCATGAAACTAAAAGGTTCCGTGCTGAGGTGATGGAAAAACACTATTTCAGTAGTAGTATGGTCGGGGAAAAGCGGGAGTATACAAAAATTTTTCCTGCATCCTGCCTGAACTCCTTGCGAGGTTTCGCCCCGTAGCAGCCCTTCCTGCTCCCAACACTTACAAACAGCAACCGGCTGGTTATGTTAACCGGACGTTTGTTTTGTCAGTATGGAAGGGGTGATCAGGAAAGTTTGTACGCTGTTTCCCCTGATTTCGTTTGATCGATTCCCTTTTTGGCGGACACTAAAAGTGTAACTGTCGTTTGGAGGCGGAACCCCAATAAAAAATATACCGGGAAAGAGTCCCTTCTCCCTGCACAGCAATGTATAAAATATTTCGGCAAGCCGTTTTTATTTTCTCGAAAAGGCCGGATTTTTCTCTTCCCATTTTGCATTCTAAAAAAATATTCACACATTTTGTCCGTCTTATGCTATAATAACCGCAGAGCGGTTATTAATCTTAATTTTATGGCCCGCCTACGGCGAAGGCCAATTCTAGCATTCGTGCCTTGCATTCATGCTAGAATAACCGCAGAGCGGTTATTAATCTTAATTTTACGGCCCGCCTGTAGCGAAGGCTTACTATAGCATTCTATGCGATAAATGGGCTACAGAGTGTCAATTCTAATGTTAATGCACAATGCAAAATGGAACAAACCGCTGAATGTCTGAAAAAGGTAGGAAACGGCTGCAAAGCTTTTAACCCGGTTTACAATAAGGACCGGATGGCGTCAAAGAGGAGTTTTCACTTTCCTTGTTACGTCGCAAAAGCAAAATCAGCCTGTTTTTATTTTACGGGACAGGCAGTCTGCTTATCCTGTAAGGCGACTCAAAGGAGGCCATGACCTGATGAAAACAATCACGCCTGAAACGAGAGAAAAATTGGAACGAGCAGCGCACATTACCCGCAAAACATGTTCCTATATCGGAATGGGCGTCATGACAATTTTTCTGATTTGTATCATTACAGGATGTATTGTCGGCACAGCAATGGGAATTTATGTGATGAAATTCGTAAACCCGGATGATACGATCAACCTGAGGGATCGGGAACTCAATTATACCTCCGTGCTATATGTCAAAAATGAAGCAGGGGAGGATGTTGAGCTCCAGCGCCTGCACGGGACGGAAAACCGCATCTGGGTGGATTTGGAGAAGGTACCTCAGAATCTTCAGGATGCGTTTATCGCTGTTGAGGATGAGCGCTTTGAAACCCATCACGGTGTGGACTGGAAGCGTACCATTGCTGCAACTGCAAACCTGTTCCTTGGCTTTTATGACACTCAGCAGGGTGGTTCCACCATTACTCAGCAGCTGGTCAAGAATGTGACCGGGGAAGATGATGTGCGTGTCGAACGCAAGGTGCAGGAAATTTTTAAAGCGCTGAAATTGGAACAGGAGTACACCAAGCAGGATATCATGGAAGCATACCTCAATGAAATCCATCTCGGCAATAATACAAACGGCGTACAGGCAGCGGCAAACCTATACTTTGGTAAGGATGTCAGTGATCTGTCGCTTGCCGAATGCGCGAGTATTGCGGCAATTACGCAATACCCAGTTATGTACAACCCGTTTAGATACCCGGAGAACAACAAAAAGCGGCAGGAGTATGTCCTGCAAAAAATGTATGAAATCGGCAAGATTACCAAAGAGGAATACGACCAGGCTATGGCCGAAAAGCTAGAGTTCAGTATGGAAGGCAATACCGTTTCTAACGGCGGAGAAATCAACAGCTGGTTTGTCGACCTAGTTATTGACGATGTGATCAACGACCTGATGGAACAAAAAGGGTATACGGAGGACTACGCGACAAACCTCCTCTACAGCGGAGGCTATAAAATCTACACCACTGAAGTGCCTTCCGTGCAGGCGGCGCTTGAGGATGTGTATACTGCATCGGATACCTTTTACAAAAAGCCGGGGGATGTCCAGCCGGAATCCGCAATGGTGGTCATGGATTACAATGGAGCGATTGTCGGCATTGTCGGGCGTCGAGGGGAAAAGACGGAAAACCGTATTTTTAACCTTGCAAGCGATGCACACCGGCAGCCGGGTTCCTCCATCAAACCGATTGCTTCTTACGGCCCGGCGATTGAAAACAACCTGATCAACTGGTCTACCATATTTAATGACAGCCCGGTGCGCAAGATTGACGGCCAGGACTGGCCGGTTAACTACTATACCGGATACTATGGAAACATGACGGTTGTACGGGCGCTCGAGCTGTCCACCAACCCGGTCGCGGTCCGTGTCAATGAGCTGTTCGGCACCAAAAATTCGTACAATTTTCTCAAGGATAAACTGCATTTTAGCGTGGACGGGGAACCGGACAACGGCGTCATTGATGGCAGCCTCATGGAGGAAAAGGATATCAATTCTCCGGGTGCTATGGCCCTCGGTGGTTTAACAAATGGTGTGACGCTTGTAGAGATGGCGGCGGCTTATCAGACCTTCGGAAATGGCGGCTACTACAACAAGGCGCACTCCTACACTAAGGTGGTGGACAACGAGGGCAACACCGTGCTTGAAAATGTCCAGAGCCCGGAGCGGGTTTTTTCTGAAGAAACTGCTTCGATTATGAACCTTTTGCTGCAGGACAATGCCCAGAAAGGTACTGGGCGCCAGAGCACATTTGGTTCTTGGCAGCTCGCCGGCAAAACCGGTACCACTTCGGACAACTGGGATCACTGGTACTGCGGCCTGTCTCCATATTATGTGGCAGTGACCTGGTATGGCTATGAGATTCCGCAGGAGGTCACCTATACCGATACCGGTATCCATCCAGCTATGAGGCCTTGGAGGCTGGCAATGCAGAAAATCCATGCAAATCTTGAGCAAAAGGAATTTACGATTAGCCCGAACATTGTAGCGGAAAAATATTGTACGGAAACCGGTCTGCTTGCATCGGACAACTGTCCGAGTACGTTGACCGGGTACTATAAAAAAGATGCGCTTCCCGGAACCTGTACCGCACACAGCGGCGGTGTACGGAAGGATACTTCCTTGCAGACGGATACTTCTTCTTCCCAGAGTTCCTCTACCGTATCCCAGGCTATGGAGCATTCGGATTCCTCAACCAGCACTTCGACGGATTCCTCCGCTGTTTCCAGTACGACTTCGAGTGGTACTTCCAATACGACTTTGGAAGAAATCTCCAGCCCTGCGGCATAAAATCTCCCTGTACGTGGGAGAAGATGACACACAGTGAAAAACACCCGGCACGCCAGATTCAGCGTACCGGGTGTTGCTGACATGGGGCGCACCCATTGCTGCTAGGACAACGCACGGATGGAGAGCTTTTTCGCCACGCCCGACAAAGAGATGATCTGCCGCATGCCGTATTCCCGCATGAAACGCCAGCGGACGCCGTATCAGATTTTCTCTGGATCGAAACCTACCATTACCGCCTGCGCCGCAATACGGCAAAAAGAGGGCAATCTTCCATCGATGCTCGAACGTTCCGGCTTCCACGTTCATCCCGCTGCCGGCGGATCCTCTTTTCATGGGTGTACGGTTTTCTTGACTATTTCAGTATAGAAGAATGTAATCTCCAATCACATGGCCAAATCCTTGCGATTTGACAAGAAATAAGCTGCTACCGACAGGCAGCAGCTTTCACGTCATATTTTATCATTAAATTTATATCCAATCCCCCATATTGTTTGTATGTATTCCGGAGCATCCGGATTTGGCTCTATTTTCTTTCGCAGTTTTCGGATAAAGGACATAATATTGTTGTCATCCAGTAGATAATCGCTTTCCCAGACGGCCTGATAAATCTGTTCCTTTGTGAACACCTCGCCACGGTTACGGGCTAGAAAATACAGAATATCAAATTCCTTTGGCGTAAGCATGATTTCCATATTATCACGGATAACCTTGCGGGATTTGGGATAGATGGCAAGTGTTCCACAGAGGATTGTGCCGGTTGCAGGAACAGGAGATTCAGCACCAAGCTCCAACATAAGAGAGCTTGCCTTTCCACTCATTAAATCCCCAATACCTTCCAGCAGGTCCTTCGCTCCTGCTGTATCCGGTGCAGAGGTATGGAGCTTCTCATACAGCCATTTTGCAAGGGAGGAATCCAGATTGACAAAACCAATATTTTTTTTCATAATAGATTCCCCCTTTCTCAGAATAGCTCATGATATTTTTTCACATACCAGCCTTTCGCTATTGTAACCAACAGTAAGTAAAATACTACCACAGCTATTAGGAAGCCAAAATAGGTTGGCGGCAATGCTATCAGTCCAATTAAGCCTCCAATCGGTGTAAGTGTCAGAACGGTAAAAATTAAAATTCCCAACGTTGTGACAAACATAACTGGAAAGGACGGCTTGCTCTGGAACAGCGGCACTTTTCTAGTACGGAGCAGATGCAAAATCAACACCTGCGTCCACATAGATTCCAGGAACCACCCGGTCTGGAACATGGCAATGAACTTTGCCTGTTCACCTGTCCCGGCAAGAGAAGCAAAACTCCCACCGCAGATAGAAGGACAAAGGACAAAAAACAGAAAGACAAAAGTCAAAATGTCAAAGATGGAGCTGATTGGCCCGAAGAACCGCATAAAACGTCCCAGCGTTCGGCCAGACCATTCCAGCGGCCGCGAGCAGGTATCCTCGTCCACGTTATCCCACGGAAGGACAAGGCACAGTGTATCATAGAGCAGATTCAGTAAAAGCAGCTGAACCGATGTGATTGGTAAAAATGGCAGAAACACACTGGCAATAACAATGGCAAAAATATTTCCAAAATTTGAGGACGCCGTAATTCTGATGTATTTGGACATATTGGAAAAAGCTTTGCGCCCTTCCAGAATACCTTCTTCCAGTACATTCAAATCTTTTTTCAGTAGAATTACATCTGCATTCTCCTTGACAGCTTCCGCCGCTGTATCGACTGAGATTCCCACATCTGCTTCTACAATAGCGGGGAGGTCGTTCATTCCATCCCCTAAAAAGCCGACAGTATGACCGTTGTCCTTCAGTGTTTTCAGAATCCGTACCTTTTGTTTAGGAGAAAGCTCTGCAAAAACAGTGGCTCGCTCGATTCGAATTGGTGCTTCATTGTCAATCAGGTTTTCCAGCTCTGCTCCAGTCAGAATCTCTGTTGTATCAATCCCCAGCCGGCGACAGATTGAAGCAGCAACGCTTTTCTGATCCCCGGTTAACACTTTTACCCCAACATGGAGCGATTGCAATTTTCCGATGGCACTTGCAGCGCTTTTCTTTGGGGCATCGAAGAATGCCAGATAACCCAATAGAATAAAATCCTGCTCATCATCAACACTTAAACTTTCCTGTTTCAGCTTTTTATAGGCGATTGCCAAAACCTTCATGCCGTCCTCAAACATTTCGTCCACAACGGCGTGAACAATGGAGAGTCCATCAGCCTCTATTGCACTACACTTGCCGTGATATTCAATATGGCTACAGCGTCTGCACACTTCGTCAATGCTACCCTTGATAATAAGCAGATTTTCCCCGCCGTCTTTCACAAGTACACTGGCAAATTTCCGTTCGTAGTCAAAGGGCAACTCATCCAGCTTAGGATGCTCTTTCGCAAACATTTCAAAATGCTCACTTCGCCCTGGCATTTCTCTACATTTTAGGATTCCGGTATCCAGATGGTTTTTGACTCCTGTATGATAGAGACTGTTCAGATAGGCAAAATCCAGGACTTTTTCACTTTCGTTTCCGAGAATATCCATATAATATTCCAGAAGAACAGTATCACCTGTCAAGGTGCCGGTTTTATCCACACACAGAATATCCATGCTGCCAAAGCCCTGCATCGCATTGATATTCTTTACCACAGTTTGCTTTTGGCTCATGGTAGTACTGCCTTTTACAAGGCAGGCGTTAATGACCATTGGCAGCATTTCCGGGGTCAGGCCAACGGCAACGGACAATGAAAACAGGAAAGCCAAGAACCAGTCTCCCTTGGTAAGACCACAGGCAATAAAAATAATGGGAACAAGAATCGCCATAAAACGAATCAGCACCCATGCAATGGAGTTTGCACCCTGATCGAATCCATTTTTATGGTTCCTTTCTGTTTCAACAAATCCACCATAAACGGTATCATGGCCGACTGCCAGCACCACCCCTTCGGCTGTACCGCCAATCACGGTAGAACCCATGAAGGCAATATTACTATATTCCGCGTACGAATATGACTGCTTCGCTGAGATAAATTCCGCATTTTTTTCCAGAACAGCACTTTCCCCGGTTATGACCGATTGAGAAACAAAGAGGTCAGTTGTAGCAGTCAGGCGAATATCTGCCGGAACACAGTCTCCGGCAAACAGTCGAACCGTATCGCCGACTACAAGCTCGGAAGAAGGAATGCCGAACCATTTGCCGTTTCGATGTACTGACACATTAGAATTAACCAGTCTTGTCAAATGTTCAGAAATATGCTTGGAACGCATTTCCTGTATGAACCGCACAATACCGCTAATGAGCAACATACATAAAATGATCATTACGGTAGTACCATTGCGACTGAAATTGGAAGCAAGCAGAACATCTGTTACAAAAGAAATACTTGCCAGCACAAATAAGATAATGGTAAACGGATTGATAAAAGCCCTCCGCAGACGTAAGAAGATGGTATCTGTCGTGCGACCGATTAAAATATTACTACCGTATCGTTCACGGCTTTTTTGAACCTGTTCTTCGTTATATCCATTCCCGGAAATTTGAAAGTCCTGATACAGCGCATCGGCTTGTGTATGGGCATAGTGATGAACCCGTTCGTGAATGGAATCGCCACCTTTCATCCTTCTCGCCTCCAAACAGTTTTCTATATCATACCACAGAAAGGAACAGGTTGCTTCATTGAAATCTTGCTTTTTTCTTGATTAAGATTGCAAGCAATGGAAAGGAATAACCTTTCCGCTTGTTGGGGCGTTCCCCATGCCCCCGGCTGGGCGGCGTAGCTGAAATGAACCCAAAAAGTTGGATTAAGCAGCAAATCCAGACCTGTTCTCCGTAAAGCCGATGCCGCAGGCGGTCTAACTTCCGGTGGTTCTGCCGCCGGATCGATAGATGGATCAATATGATTCTTATTAGTATGGATTGTGTCCGTTTTTCGGAAGTCAAGACTTCCGCCTTCCGGGTGAAGTTCTTGACATAGAGTTTTGTGGGGCGATCCTGACCCTGCTTCTAGTGTTCGATCGCCCACCTTGTCCAGCTCGGGAAAGAGCGCCACGGCTTGTGGCCGCAGCACATCCTTCATCGCTTCCTCCAGGGTGAAGGTAATAAATACCCGGTTCTGCTCGTCCAGCCAGCCCTTGCGTGCGGAAAGCCCATGCGGTCTAACATCAGACCGTTCAAGATTTTGGCGTCTGCTTTGTCTAACGGAAACCGGGATCGGTGAACAACATCTTGGGAATCCGGTAAAAGGTATCATGTTTTTACCCACTTTCCCGGGACGGCTGCCCGGAATAGGCGCGTTCAACTTCTTTTGATCCTTTTTTGTAAATAAATCATTGGCCCTTGCAAAAAGGTAGGAATTTCCCACGGTATTTGCCTACAGAAATTCGGCACGAGGGATGGTTTCACTCTTTTCTTTTTGTTTCTTTTCGCAGCGGAACGAAAGACCTGCTGTCAGCGGCCTAGGTAAGAGGAATTACAGGATCTTATCCTCATCGGATTCCATACAGGAACGGTAGATGGCCAGCACATCCTCCTTATTCAAAGGGACATATGCGTTGGAAAGCCGGTCATTTGCGGCCTTTTCTGCCATCTCCTCTAGATGCTCCCCGGTCACACCAAGTTCCGAGAGGGTGCCCGGCAGGCCAAGCGAAAGGAAGAAATCCCGGGTCATGGCGATGGCGGTCTCCGCAAGTTCCACATCCGGCAGGTCAGGATCGATGTCAAGGACATTCCTGCCATAGTCGGCGAATTTTCCGACGGTATCTGGGCTGATGATGTATTCCATCCAGGCCGGAGTCAACACAGCGAGCCCTGCACCATGGGTGATGTCATGGTAAGCGCTTAAGGGGTGCTCCATCGGGTGGCAGCTCCAGTTGCCGCCTTTGCCGGAACCAAGCAGGCCGTTTAATGCCAGGGAAGAGGCCCACATCAGGTTGGCACGCGCTTCATAGTTGTCCGGTTCTTCCACCGCAATGGGGCCGTACTCAAAGCAGGTCTTGAGCAGTCCCTCTGCCATGTGATCCTGCACTGCTGCGTGTTCTATGTAGCTGAAATATCCCTCAAAGATATGGCTCATAATGTCCGCGACACCGCTTGCCGTCTGGAAAGCGGGTACGGTATAGGTAAATGTTGGATCAAGTACCGAGCAGACCGGGCGCAGCAGCTCGGATTTGATAGCCTTTTTGTCCTTTGTCTGCGGGTTGGAGATAACCCCGTTGCCGTTCATCTCCGAGCCAGTGGCGGCAATCGTGAGAACCGTATAGAGTGGAAGCGTCTGTTTCACCTTCCCGTTGTCGAGCACCAGATCCCAGGGATCTCCGTCGTAGAAGACGCCCGCACACACGGCCTTGCAGCAGTCGATGACGCTTCCGCCTCCGACTGCAAGCACTGCGTCCACGTGATGGGTGCAGCACAACCGGATGCCTTCGCATACCGAACTGAGCTTTGGGTTCGGCTCAATGCCGGACAGCTCGATATAGGAAATGCCCTGTTTGTGGAGCAGTTCGGTTACCTGCACATAAATACCGTTTGTCTTTACGGAGTTCCCGCCATATGCCAAGAGCACGGTTTTAACACGATCCGGAAAATACTCGGTTAGCCTGGAAAGGGCTCCTGCTCCAAACAAAATCCGGGTGGGTGCATAAAAGTTGAAATTTTCCATCTGGGCGCCTCCATTTTTCATTCTTCTTCCATTTAACCGCAAATACAGGGCGGATTCAATAGAAAATTTGTGAATATGCTGCAAGATACGAATCCTGATTTGCCTCAGAGCGGGTTTTGTAGTAAAATAAAAAAATTATATAGAACATTTGGGGGAGAAAAAAATTGGGACAGCCTGTGTACAGACAATTATATGAAACATTAAAACAGGATATCCTGGAGGAAAAATATAAAATTGGGGAAATGCTTCCGCCGGAAGGGCAGCTTGAACAGCTTTTTTCGGTCAGCCGGATTACGATTCGGCGCGCGGTTTCCATGCTTGCACAGGAAGGCTTTGTCGAGGTCAAACAGGGTAGGGGGACAATGGTGCTCGATTTCAAGGCAAAGCAGGATTTAAAGCAGGTGACCTCCGTAACGGAGACACTACGTAAAAAGGGGTATACGGTTAGCGTCGGAAGCATGTATATTGACTTTATGGAGGCACCGCAGTATGTCGCTCAGGCGCTGATGCTTGACAAGGACAAACGAGTCGCACGGGTCCAGCGCATCCAAAACGCAAACGGCTCGCCGATTGCCATCATGGTAAACTATATCCCGGCGACAATTGTGCCGGGCTTTGAGGAATATACCAACCAGTTTTGTGGGCTCTATCAGTTTCTGGAAGAACGGTACCACCTTGTGATTGAAGAGGTGCACGATAAAATCTTTGCAAAAAATGCGGATTTCACTGAGGCTCAGATGCTGGGCGTGCCGGTCGGGGAGGCGCTGCTCTGCTTTTATCGCACTTGTTACCAGAGTGGCAGGCCTGTCTGTTTTGACGACGCCAAGCTCATTGGGAAAAAATATGAGGTGGAAAACCGTGTAAGCGGCAGGATGCGGGTATACTAATCGGACCAAGAGTCAGGAGGAAAGCAATGGAGGACAGAAGTTTTTTATGTGAACTTGCCGCACATCTGGATTTCAGCTGTGTTCAGGCGCAAAACACCAAGGCTGATATCGACGAGATGATTGACGCGGCGAAGGCCTATCGCCCTGCGGCAGTCTTCACTCTGCCCTGCTATACCCCTTATCTTGCAGCGCGCCTGAAAGGATCAGCTGCAAAAACCGTCCGGCTCGGTGGAGTAGTGGGCTTTCCCTCTGGCGCTCAGAGTATGGAAGCGAAATGCTTTGAGGCAAAGGAACTGCTGGCCCTAGGCTGCCGAGAGCTTGACATGGTCATGGCCATCGGAAAGCTTAAAGACGGAGACGCCGATTATGTCCGGGAGGATATCCGCAGGATTGTAGAACTTGCTGGGACTGTTCCGGTCAAGGTCATTGTGGAAGCAGGCTATCTGACCGATGAAGAGCTTACCCTTGCTTGCCGGACGGCGGTACAGGCGAACGCGGGCTTTGTTAAGACAGGAACGGGTTGGTCGGGCATCCCCTCCACGGTCGAGATGGTGCAAAAGATGAAGCAGGCGGTGGGTAACGCCGCCAAAGTCAAAGCCGCAGGCGGCGTGCGCACGCTTGACACCGTTTTGCGGATGTATGAAGCGGGCTGTGAGCGGTTTGGCATCGGCACAAAATCCGCTGTCCGGATTTTGAAAGAAGCGGAGAAATATTAAAAAAGTAAATATTGGGTCTTTATCAGGAGTGCCGCCAGAAAAGGAGAAATGGAACATGCTTGACCGGATGATTCTCATTATGCGCTGTGACCATGCCGATGAGAGAGTTTCCTCTCCCGCAGGGGTATTTTATCCGATATTATCAGCCCGGAGAGGAAGATGACTGGGCTGCAATGGAATGGAAAATCGGGGATTTTTCCAGCCCCGTCTCAGCGAAAACGTATTTTCTGGATAAGTACGGCTCTGAGCAGGAGAACCTGGAAAGGCGGTGGTATGGGGAATCCCCGGTGTACCTACACATACAGCCTTGGAGCTACCGAGCAGTCGGCCTATATAGCTCCTATGGGTTTCGCCTGGCAAAACAGGATAGTTTTGCAGGATAGGAATACCAGTTGAGCAGGCCGTCCTCCTTAAGAGTACATTCCAATAGACGCTTTCCAAAAGCTTTTGTCAATGCGGAATCGTGACTGTTTTTCGGGAATTTTACTGTATCGATTTTTGCAGTTCCTCCTGGCAGGTATCATCGTAAGACCAGGAGGGTAAAATTTATAAGAACAAATGTTTGCAATTCTACACGGTTTGTGGTATGATAGAGAAAACAGAGGAAACGAGGGTAAAAGATGCTGCGGACTTTGGAAAAACTTCAGATATTGTCAGATGCGGCAAAGTATGATGTCTCCTGTTCCTCCAGCGGGAACCGGCGCGGAGGAGCAGCAGGCAAGCTCGGCAGTGCGCTTCCCGCAGGCTGCTGTCACACCTGGACAGAGGACGGTCGCTGCGTTTCCCTGCTCAAGGTGCTGATGAGCAACGCGTGCAGCTACGACTGCGTTTACTGCGTCAACCGCTGTTCGAACGACGTACCGCGCGCGGCGTTTTCCCCTAGGGAGCTTGCAGATCTGACCATCGAGTTTTATCGCCGCAACTACATCGAGGGGCTGTTTCTCAGTTCCGCAGTGGTCAAAAGTCCGGACTATACCATGGAGCGGATGATTCAGGTGCTGAAAATCCTGCGGCTCGAATACGGTTTTCGTGGGTATATCCATGCGAAAATCATCCCGTCGAGCGCGCCGGAGCTGCTGGAGGAAATCGGCTGCCTGGCAGACCGAATCAGCGTGAACATGGAGTTTGCGACGCCCCGCTCCCTCGCCCTGCTGGCAGGGGACAAAACCCATCAAGAGATTTTGAAGCCCATCTCCTATATCCGGCAGCGCAGTGTGCAGAGCGGGCGGGAGCTCGTCCGCTACCGGCACGCAAAGGCGTTCGCTCCTGCAGGACAGACGACGCAGGTGATTATCGGCGCAACGCCGGAGCGCGATGAGCTGCTACTGCGCATGAGCGAGGGGATGTACAAAAAGTTTGGGTTAAAGCGGGTGTATTACTCCGCCTATATCCCGATTATCGCCGATTCCAAGCTTCCCGCGGTCACGACGATGCCCCCTCTTCGGCGGGAACACCGGCTGTATCAGGCAGACTGGCTGCTGCGCTTTTACGGATTTGAAAGCCACGAAATCCTGGACGAGGGACACCCGGACCTCGACTTGGAGGTAGACCCGAAAATCAGCTATGCGCTGCGCCATCCGGAGCTTTATCCAGTAGAGATAAACCGGGCGGATTACCAGATGCTCCTGCGGGTCCCGGGCATCGGGGTGACAAGTGCAAAACGCATTGTGGAGGCGAGGCGGTACGCCTCCCTGGATGAGCTTGCGCTCAGGAGAATCGGGATCGTGTTCAAACGTGCGAAGTACTTTATCACAGTCAAGGGAAAGTTTTTTGGGGAGTGTACGCCGGACAATCCCTACCTGCGGGAGGTTTTGCGAGACCGGGAGAATTTCTCCCAAATATCACTGTACGACATGCCCATGTTCTCCGGATTTTCCCAAAAAAGTCCGGAGTCGGTCCGGGCGCTGTTGCGATAGGAGGATACCGATGCTGTACCTGATTTATGACGGGAGCTTTCCGGGCTTCCTGACTGCGGTTTTTGAGGCGTTTGCCAGAAAAACAGAGGAACTTGATTTTGTGGCGGAACAAAACCGCATTCCAACTTTTTATGACGAACATATGGTCTCATATGACCGGAAAAAGGCGGGAAGGGTCTATCGGGCGATAACGGAAAAACTGTGCGTTTCATGCTATGACCGGATATTCCACGCATGGTTGTCCCATCAGGAAGGGATCGAGCGGGATATTTTATTGTTTTTAAAGATGTCCTTGGAACGGGGCAAAGATCTGTGGACCATGCTCTCCGATCCGGTCATTGCAAGGGTGAATGCCGCCGCGCGGGCTGTCGAGCGGGAAGCGGAGCTCTACCTCGGGATCCTGCGGTTTCGCAGGGCGGGGGAAGTTTACGTGGCGGATATCGAATCCAAGAGAGAGATTTTGCCGGTGCTTGCCCCGCACTTTTCCGAACGCTTTACCGACCAACCGTTTTTGATTCGGGACAGAAATTTCCATCAGGCGTTTTTCTGCGCAAATGGGAAAACCGGCTATCTCCCGATGGAGGAATTTATAGAATTAGAAGAAATATCGGACAAGGACGAATACGAGGCCATGTGGAAAGCATATTATCGGAGTACAGCCATTAATGAGCGGAAAAACCGCAAGGTCATGCTCAGCCACATGCCAAAATACACTTGGAAGTATTTGGTTGAACGAGAGGACATGGAAAGGAGCCGTGCAAGATGAGACAGATGTTTTTGGTAAAGGGTACAAGAGAGATGAAGGTTGCCGTCGCCGGGATGGGAGGCGGTATCTCGGTACAGCGTCTGCCTGTGGAGGAAGACCGCCTGACCCATGCCAGAAGGGAATTTTACCGGATTTTTTCCTCCCAGTCCCGTCCAGCATGATCGGTCTTCCATCCGGAGGGATTCAAAGGTTTCTTACCGGCAGCCCACCCGTCGTTGCAGAACAGCCGAAACAATTTATTCAGGACAATTTACCCGGAAAACTCAGGCAGCACCCCAATTCGACCGGAAGGTCATGATCAGTTCGAAAAAGCAGAGAAACAGTATACTGTTTCTCTGCTTTTTAAAAAAATAAAGGCGATTTTAGAAAGAAACGCTAGGAAAACAAATGATTTTCGGCAAAATAGTCCAAAAAAGAAGGCAAAACATTATAAACAATTTTGATTCAAAAGGATTGATTCTCAATTGATTATAAGTTATAATACTTAATATAAGATGTTAATTAATTCACAAACTAATTGATGCAAAGGAGAAAAGCACATGAAAGGTTACGCAATGCTCAAAATCGGCGAATCCGGCTGGATTGAGAAAGACAGACCCGAGTGCGGGCCGCTCGATGCCATCTGTAAACCATTGGCAGTGGCTATCTGTACTTCCGATGTCCATACCCTCTGGGAGGGCGCAATCGGTGAACGCCACAACATGATCCTTGGCCACGAATGCTGTGCAGAGGTCGTTGAGGTCGGTTCCCTGGTCAAGGATTTCAAGCCGGGCGACCGCGTCCTGGTTCCTGCAATCACCCCGGACTGGAATTCTCTTGAGGCTCAGGCTGGTTATTCCATGCATTCCGGCGGTATGCTCGCAGGCTGGAAATTCTCCAACTTCAAAGACGGCGTATTCTCTGAATACTTCCATGTCAACGACGCGGACGGCAACCTGGCGCTTCTGCCCTCCAATATCTCCCCGGTTGACGCCTGCATGCTCTCCGACATGGTACCGACCGGCTTCCACGGCGTTGAGCTCGCGGATGTTCAGTTCGGCGACACGGTCCTTGTCATCGGTATCGGCCCTGTCGGCCTGATGTCCGTTGCCGGTGCAAACCTCCGCGGCGCTTCCCGCATCATCGCAGTCGGCACCCGTCCGGTCTGTGTGGAAGCTGCAAAAGGCTACGGAGCAACCGACTTCATCAGCTACAAAGACGGTTCCATTGAGGACCAGGTTCTTGCGATGACTGACGGCAAGGGCGTTGACAAAGTCATCGTCGCAGGCGGCGGATGCGAGACTTTTGAGTCCGCGGTCAAATGCCTCAAGCCAGGCGGAAAGATCGGAAACGTCAACTATCTCGGCAGCGGCACCTATGTCACCATCCCGCGTGTGGAATGGGGTGTCGGCATGGGCCACAAGCAGATCAACGGCGGCCTGATGCCGGGCGGACGTCTGCGTATGGAAAAACTCGGCGCACTCGTTTCTGCCGGTAAGCTCGATGTCCATCCGCTTGCAAGCCATGTCTTTGACGGCTGGGAGCATCTCGAGGAAGCCCTATTCATGATGCGCGACAAACCGTCTGATCTGATCAAACCGGTTGTCAAAATCTCCGACTAAGTAAGGAAACCGTGATATCATGAAGATTTTAGTGATCTCCGGGTTTTTAGGCGCCGGCAAGACGACCTTTATAAAGGAGCTTGCAAAACGCACTCACCGAGATTTTGCCGTGATGGAAAACGAATACGGCGAAGTCGGCATTGACGGGCAACTGCTTTCAGAGGACGGGCAGGAGCCTTCGGAAAAGATAAATATATGGGAACTGACCGAGGGTTGTATCTGCTGTTCGATGAAATCGGATTTTGCCTCGTCCATCCTGACGATTGCCAATACGGTTGACCCGGAATACCTGGTGGTGGAGCCGACCGGCGTGGGGATGCTCAGCAAGGTGATGAAAAACATCCGCCAGATTCAGTATGAGCGGATTTCTCTGTTAAGCCCGATTACCATCCTCGACGGCAACTCTTTTGTCCGCTACCTGGAAGAATTCCCGGAAATTTACCGGGACCAGATTGCGGCAGCGGGAAGCATCCTCGTCTCCAAGATGGAGGGGGCGGATAAGGACGACCTCTTCCGGCTGGGGCAGGAACTGCGCGCCATCAACTCGAAAGCTGAAATCTTCACCGATCACTACACCTCCAATCCCGATGCGTGGTGGGAAGGGCTGCTGGCCCGGCCGTTCGGCTCTTTAAAGCCGACTTCGAGCGAAGCGGATGCACCCGACCTGGAAAACCTAGGCCTGACGGAGGTGGAATTGCCCTCCGCAAACCATCTTCTGCTGTTTTTGCAGGGGGTCGTCTCCGGCGTGTTCGGGGATATCTGCCGGGCCAAGGGATACCTGAAAGCTGGAAACGCCTGGTTGCGCTTTGATGTGGCGGACAGGACCTACAGCATCACCGGCATCGAGGAAATGCCGGATTCCCGCAGCATTTTTATCGGGAAGGATCTCAAGCGGGGCTGGCTGCGCGAAGCTCTGCAGAAAAAGCTGCGTGTAGCCCCTGTAAAAATGAGAAAACGTTAAAATCATTATCCAAAAAGCCCTGGCGATTTTCCCTCGCCAGGGCTTTTTAGTGCCCGGTAAAAAGGGGAGATAGACAATGGAACTTGTCCAGGAAACGGAGCGGCTTGTCGAGCAGCGAAAACCATCCTTGCCGGGATGCCGCTGGAATTTTCGGGAAAGCTGATAGAAGCGGCCAGCTCCAAGAGCTCCCATTGGCTTGTGGCACTCAAAGAGGGAGCATCCGCTGGATTTGTCATGCTCGAAATGGAGAAAGGGGAGCCGGGAGGCTATGGGCTTTGGTTTGTCCTTCCGCAGTACTGACACCACGGGATTGTCCCCTCGCCGGCAGGTTGCCGTCCGGGGGGATTACCGCAGCAGGGGACTTGGACGGGCTGTCCTTGCCCATGGGGTGAACAAATCCCTCTGCGAGAGAGGTATAAGAAAATCCGCCTCGGGGCTTTGGAATGCAACCGCGCGGCATGGATGCTGTATGAGTCGCTGGGGTTTTTCAGCCCGGGTGTTCTTATCGCAGCTTCTGTACCAGGTGCCGCCAGCCAAAGCTTAAGGCGAAAAGGAAAACCGCCCCGAGCAGTAGCCATAGTTTATTCTGTGAACTGCCGGCGGACATCGAAAAGAGGTAGAAGCTCCCAAGTTTGTCCCCGGCAAAAAAATTCAGTATAAAATATCCGGCCGGGACAAGGTACCCGGCGACGAGGTTGCCGATAACCGCACAGGTAAGGAATCCGAGCGCTCCCAAAAACAGAGCGGAAGAAAGAGTGCCGAACAGCATTTTTCCAAAGCCAAAGGTGCATCCACTCATGCTCATGATCCCCAGAAAGGTACTGAGGAGGACGATGAGCAGCAAAACGGACTGGAGCACCCTATTTAACAGGATGGGGAGGGATCCCATCCGCTTAGATTCCGTAAGCTCCCGGATGTTTGGGTTTTGCTCCGGGAAAAAGAGAGGGGTAAACAGCAGCGCCCCGCTCAAAATAAGATAGCGTTCAAGCACATACGCGGTCGCGGTCTCATCAAGATTGCAAATCCCGAAGATGACAGGCGTTGCCGCTGCAAGCAGCAGGCTTAGCAAAAAACTAACCCCGGTGATCAGTTTTATCTGCACCTTTGATACGGCCCAGAGCTCTTTGCAGCTTTGCGTAAACATCGCACTTCCCCCTCCTTTTCAGCTCATAGACAACGATGGTGGCGGCAAGCAGCAACAGCGCCGCTCCTACATAAAATAGACGGTTGAACAGCAGGGCGCCCAAGTTCTGATGTACGACATCCGCTTTCCAAAGGGAATTATGACGAATCGCAAGGGACAGGCCGTATTTCCCGCTCGAAATCCCGCTTCCGGTGAAGATACTGAACATGCTGTACAAAAACATCAGGGCAACGCCAACGGGGGTATCGGTCAAAACGGTGAAGAAAAAGCCGACTGAAGTGGAGATCATCAGTGTCGGGAGCAGCCACGCGAGGATATAGTTCGCGAAGGCTAAGTAGTCCACACTCCATCCCTGCGAGGAACCATAAAGCGACAGCTCAAAAAGTGCCGGCAGGGAGAGCAGGAAAAAAGGAAGAATGAGCATCGTGAGCACGGCGAGATAGCGCATCAGGATAAAGCCCGCAGAGGGGATACAGCGGGAGGCGATAAGCTCGGTGCATCCTCCTCTGCGGTCGCGCAGCAAAAAGGCGACGGGGACAAAGACGGAAAACAGGGCGCACACAATCCCCATATAATCGCAGAACAGCCGGGCGTAGGGCCGGGTGACATGTTCGGCTGTGATAATCTCATTTTGTTCAGCAGATTTTTCCTCATAGGTGACAGGCACATGTCCATAGGATTTCAGGTTGTTGCGCGCATAATTTGATCCCCCGCCAATCATGGCGTCCATTTCCTCCATATACTGTTTAAACTGTTCGTAGTCCACTTGAATGGGGATGAAGTCCTCAAAGTTCAGGGAATTTTTAAGAATGGGCATATTGGGGTCAAATTTGGAGAATGCCTCCTGAATGGATTGGGCCAGCTCGGAAGGGGTTAGCCCGGTGATATCCCTGATAATTTCCGCCACTCTTGCCTGCTGAGAATCATTTAAACGTGCATTTTTATAAAACCCAATCGGATAGGCGACATATTTGTTTTCCTGATACTCTTGCCACAGGGTAAAAGTGGCGGCGGGCATAACCTGTTCCGGAATTTCCGCGCTGCGGGTTCCATAACTGTCCAAACCCTCCGGAGGAACCATCAGAGGATTGGAATCGTTGTAGATGGTATTCTGCTTTGCCTCCCGGATATCATTCCCGGCAAAATCGGGTCCAAGCTGGGTGGCATAAAAAACAAGGATTACACCGATAAATACCCAGTAGAGGACACTTTTTAAAATCTGGCGGCATTCCTTCAGAAAAAGTGCGGGGTACATCAGTGCAGTCCTCCCATCTTTTTCATATAGGCCGCTTCCAGGCCTTCCTCCTCGCCTATGTAGTCGGCGAGCGTTCCATTGTAAATCAATCGGCCCTCGTTTAAAATGGCAATATTTTTACAGGTTTTCTCAATATCCTCTACAATGTGGGTGGAGAGCAGAACGATGCGGTCCTTGGCGATATCGCACAGGAGGCCCCGAAAGCGCACGCGCTCCTCCGGGTCGAGCCCTGCGGTCGGCTCATCCACAATTAACACCTGGGGGTCGTGCAATATCGCCTGCGCGATGCCGAGCCTGCGGCGCATCCCGCCCGATAGGGTACGCACCCTCAGGTTCCGGCAGTCATCCAGATTGACCTGAGCGAGCAGGGTCGGGATACGCTCTCTGCGGATTTTTTTCGGTACATCCGAAAGCACGCCGAGATAGTCCATCGCCTGGTACACGGTCATATTTGGATAAAAATCGAAATCCTGCGGCAGGTAGCCCACAAGGTCGCGCACTTTGGCGGCCTGCTCGACCGGGATGCCGCAAACGGTGACTTTGCCCTCCGTTTTGTTGAGCAGCGTCGCCAAGATGCGCATCAGGGTGGTCTTGCCCGCCCCGTTTCGTCCGAGCAGGCCGAACATCCCGTTATGCAGGGTGAGATTGACATGGGACAAAGCCTGTTTTTGTCCAAAGCGCTTGGACAGGTTTTCTATGGTAATTTGAGCGTTCATATTTCGTTATTCCTCCAATCGATGACGGCGCGAGAGCATGGCGTCCGCGGCAAAGCCGATGATGAGAAAAGCGCCGCACACTGCCAGCAGATAGTTCAGCCCTCCATAGGGGATAAAAAAAGAAACAAAAACAGCACAGCGAGCACGCTGTACACAAGTATGCTGCGCAAAAATAACCTGCGATTTTTTTCCCTTGCGGCCTGCTTTTGCTGTTCCTCGTGTTCCAAACGCGCGGCAATCTTCCACATACCGTCTAAAAATTCCCGGTTGTCTTTCATCTTTCTTCCCCTCCCAATAGCTTCTTCTTGAGCGCCTTTCTGGCCCGATACATTGTAATCTTGATTTGTGCGGCGGATTTGCCCATGATTTTCGCAATTTCCCCATAAGGCATCTGTTCGAAAGCGAACAGATAAAGCACCGTGCGGTAATCGGGCGGCAGGGCCATAAATGCGGACTTGAGCCTGCTGAAATCCTCCTTTGCCAGTACAGAGGTTTCTGGCAGCCCCTCCCTGGAATTGAGGAGCAGTTCCTCCTCACAAAGCTCCGACCACTCCCTACGGGTGCGGGACAAATCCGTGCACTGGTTTCGGATCATTGCATAGAGATAGGTCTTGAGGGAAGCGCCTTCCCGCCAATGGTTCCGCCTGACGTAGAGCTTCGCGAAACACTCCTGGACAATGTCCTCCGCGTCATAGCGGTCGGCGGTGAATCGGACGGCGAACCGGACCGCATGTTCCCGGTATTTGAGCACGAGCGTTTCAAACGCCTGTTTGTCCCCCCTGCGCCGCCTGCCGCATCAGCTGGTCGTCCTCCCCCATGGCCTTCACCTCCATCCGTTTCCATTAGCTTACACGATCGACAGACGAAAAAGTTACAGGGATATGAAAATTTTTAACCGGAAATTATTGAAGGCGTTTTTCCGCTTGCGGATGGGTACGGCTGTTTTTGCCATGCTTTCTTTTGGGCGACGTTCTCTGATTCTACCTGCCTTTTCAGAGTCCCTCGCTTTGTGCCGGGGAGCACTGCGTCCGGCAATCGCCTACACATGGATGACGGGAAATCCTTTTAAGAAAGGTAATCCGATATGGAATCATGCATGGTGCAGGCAAAGGAGCCACCCAAACAGAAAGCTTCGTGCGGGGCACTTTCATTGACAAGAGGAGGGGGATGGGGTAAGATAAAATCAGCCGTTTCGGGGCCCTGATTCAAGGCGGAACCTGGGACGGGAAATGAGTGAAATCAATGTCCAAACGGTGCCGGATACAGTTTCCATTTTCCGGAGAATAGGGAAGTATCGGGTGAAAATCCCGCGCGGTCCCCGCCGCTGTGAACGGATGAAACACCGGCAAGTATGCCACTGTCCCCTTATCCTGTGGGGCCGGGAAGGCGCCGGAAGAAAATCCGCAAGCCAGAAGACCTGCCTTTGGACGCTCGAAGCGTAACTTTCACGGACGGATGGGAGTGGTATCGTGCACCGGAATTCCCACGGGGATTTCCGGATTTTGGTGCATGTCCGCTTTTGGCCTGGGGCTAACAAAGCGGACGTTTGTTTTTTACAGTGCGCCGTCAATGAGAAAGTGAGGAATCACCATGAAACAGGCAATCGTGGTCGTCAGCTTTGGGACGACTCATCCGGATACGAGAGAACAGGCGATCGGGGCGGTGGAACGGGCGGTGCAGGCCCGCTTCCCGGATATTCCGGTGTACCGGGCATTTACGTCCCGCGTGGTCATCAAGGTAACGAAAGAAAACGAGGGGCTTGCCATTCCCTCGCTCGGAGAGCTGATGGATTCCCTTCGCACGCAGGGAGTAACCCATCTGACGGTCCAGCCGACCCATATTATCCACGGGGAGGAATATGACAAGCTATGCGCGGAGGTACAGGCCCACGCGGCGGGCTTTGAGAGCATCCGGCTCGGGGAGCCGCTTTTGGATAAGACAGAGGATTATTTTGCCGTGCTCAACGCGGCGGTGCCCTTTTACCAGCTGAAAGAAGGGGAGGCCCTGTTATGGATGGGGCACGGGACGTCCCACTTTGCGGACGCGGCATACTCTGCACTCGATTCCATGGCAAAGGACGCAGGATATGACAACGTCTTTGTGACTACGGTGGAGGGATACCCCACGCTGGAGGCGGCGGAAAAAAAGCTGAACCAGGCGGGATACCGCAGCATCTGCCTTGCCCCGATGATGGTCGTCGCGGGCGACCACGCAAAAAACGATATGGCAGGCGAAGAGGACAGCTTCCTGAGTAAGCTGACAGAAGAGGGCTACACGGTGCGCTGTGTGCTCACAGGCCTTGGGAGTATCCCGGCGGTGCAGGCAATCTACCTAACCCATCTGGAACAGGCGAAGGAACGATAACCCATATTGGCGGACAGCGAGGAGGTGCGGCGGTGAAACTCGAGGAATATGTGTTTAAAGGTGCCAAACGCCTGCGGTGCGGTTATACGACAGGAAGCTGTGCTACGCTCGCGGCTAAGGCCGCGGCGCATACTTTGCTTTTTCGACGGCCCTGCGAAACCGTGCGCATCCTCACGCCCAAGGGCATCGAACTTACCGTCCCGGTGGAGAAGCTCACTGTGGGGGACGATTTCGTGCGCTGTGCGGTACGCAAGGACAGCGGGGACGATCCGGATGTGACCGACGGTATCCTCATCTTTTCCGAGGTGAGGAAAGTGCCCGGGCACGGTATTGCCATTGAGGGCGGCGAAGGCGTCGGCCGGGTGACCAAGCGCGGGCTCGAGCAGCCGGTGGGTGCAGCTGCCATCAACCGGGTACCAAGGCAGATGATTACCGAGGCGGTTGAGGAAATCTGTGAGCAGGCAGGGTACGACGGGGCGCTCCTTGTCACGGTGAGCATCCCACGGGGCGCTGAGCTTGCCGCTCGCACCTTCAACCCACGGCTCGGCATCAAAGGCGGGTTGTCCGTTCTTGGTACGACCGGGATTGTCGAGCCGATGAGCGAGCAGGCCCTTGTAGATAGCATCGAGCTGGAAATCAAGATACGTGCGCAGGAAAGCCGAAAGCTCCTCATCCTGGCGCCTGGCAGCTATGGGGAGGACTTTATCAAAGCCACACCCGCGCTCCAGTTGGCCCCAGTCATCAAATGCTCCAATTATATCGGGGATGCGGTGGAATTCAGCGTGCGGTATGGATTTGAAAATATCCTGCTTGTCGGGCATATCGGCAAGCTGGTCAAGCTCGCCGCCGGGGTATACAATACTCATTCCCGCTATGCGGACTGCCGTCTGGAAGTCTTGACCGCGCACGCGGCGCTCGCCGGGTGTAGCCGGAACATTGCACGGCAATTGATGGAAAGCGCCACGACTGATGAGGCGGTACGCATCTTGAAAGAACAGGAAATTCTTCAACCGGTGATACGATCGGTTTTACAAAAGATAGAGGACACTCTCTCCCGCTTTGCCGGGGAAAGCGTGCGCACGGGCGCGGTGCTATACGGCGCGCAGGGCCTGCTCGGAATGACCGGGCAGGCGAAAGAGATACTCAGGAGGAACATGGATTGAACAACAGGAAAAAACAGGAGACCTTTTACGGAATCGGGATTGGCCCGGGCGATCCGGAGCTGCTCACGCTCAAGGCAGTGCGGCTGCTGGAGCAATGCCCGGTCATTGCCTGCCCGCAGACAGCGGGGGAAAAAACGCTGGCGCTTGACATCGTGCGTAAGGCTGTTTCTTTCGAGGGAAAAACGGTTCTGCCGCTCTCCTTTTCGATGAGTCGGGAAAAAGAGGTGCGCGAAAAGAGCCATATGCAGGCGGCGGAGCTGATTTTATCCGAGCTTGCAGCCGGGCGCGACGTCGCGATGATAACACTTGGAGATGTCTCCATTTACTCCACCTACGCGTATCTCCAGCCGTTGATTCAGGCGGCGGGCTACCGCACACAGATGGTACCTGGCGTACCGAGCTTCTGCGTGGTGGCTGCGAGGCTCGGGCAGAGCCTTGCCGAAGGGGAAGCGCCCCTGCACATCCTCCCGGCGGGGTATGACGGCTGGGAGGATGCTCTCTCTCTTCCCGGTACCAAAGTGCTGATGAAGGCGGGCAGGAGCCTGCCCGGGGTGGCAAAGGCGCTGGAGGAGCGAGGCCTTGCAAACAGCGCTGCTCTGGTGCAAAACTGCGGGCTGGCCGACGAACTTGTCCGAAAAGACATGACGGGAGGATTACCTGAAACCGGGTACTTTACCACTGTGGTGGTCAGGGAAGGGAAGGATAACCGATGATTACCTTTGTAGGTGCGGGCAGCGGCGCGCCGGATTTGATTACCGTGCGCGGGCAGCGCCTGATCGAGAAGGCAGACCGGATTATCTATGCCGGGAGCCTTGTCAATCCCGCATTACTAGATGCGGCAAAGCCCGGCTGCATCAAACAGAACAGCGCGAAGATGACGCTCGAAGAGGTTTTTTCCTCCATGCTTCAAAATGAGGAGCAGGGCGGGCTCTGCGTACGCCTACACACTGGAGATCCGAGCATCTACGGCGCCATCCGGGAGCAGATGGATTTACTCGAGGAACGGGGCATCCCCTATGAGGTGGTGCCCGGCGTCTCTAGCCTGTGCGGGGCGGCGGCCGCGTTAAAAGCCGAGTATACCCTACCCGGAATCAGCCAGACGGTCATCATCACCCGGATGGCGGGACGCACCCCTGTCCCAGCGGGACAGGGGGTCAAGAGTCTCGCCGCCCACGGCGCGACGATGGTGCTGTTTTTGAGCGCCGGACTGCTTAAGGAGACACAGCGCGAACTGCTCGAGGGCGGTTATGCGCCTGAGACTCCCGCCGCCATCGTCTACAAGGCAACCTGGCCGGACGAGCAGGTGTACCGTTGTACGGTCGGCACGCTCGCGCAGACGGCACAGGAACACAACATTAGCAAAACCGCACTGATTATGGTCGGCGGCTTTCTGGGGGAAAGCTATGACCGTTCCAGGTTATATGACCCTGGTTTTACAACCGGATTTCGGAAGGGGGCTAAACGGTGAGAGCATCCCTGATTGCGTTTTCCGAAAAAGGATGGACATTGGCCAAAATGATTGCCGCAAATCTACCGGAACAGAGCGGGGATACGGCGAGGGTGTCCAAGGGTTTCGGCGCGGGCAAAGAGGATTTGCACCTTTGGACGAAACAGGCGTTTTCAGACTCCGACTTGCTTGTATTTGTGGGGGCGGCGGGCATTGCAGTGCGCGCTGTAGCGCCCTTTGTGTACTCGAAACTCTCTGACCCGGCGGTCGTCTCGGTGGATGACGGCGCGCGTTTTAGTATCCCCCTGCTTTCCGGGCATATCGGCGGGGCGAACCGGTACGCCGTGCGCATCGGGAAGATTACCGGCGCGGTTCCCGCAGTGACCACGGCGACGGACGTCCACGGGCTGTTCGCGGTGGACGACTGGGCGGCGCGGCATGGATATTTCATCGACACCCCGGAGAACATCAAGCGGGTCTCCGCCGCCCTGCTTGCGGGGGAGCGCATTGGGGTCCGCTGCGAGCTGCCGGTGGAGGGTAAGCTCCCTGCTGGGCTTGTGTGGGAAAAATACCCGCCGCACATCCGTGTCACGCTGAAACCAGTCAGCGAGCCGGGGACACTTCGCATTATCCCGCCCTTTGTGGTGCTCGGCATCGGGTGCAGGCGGGGAACCTCCGAGGATACAATTGAGCGGGCGTTTATACAGTTCTGCGAAGAAAATGAGATTTCTCCCCATGCATTTTGCAGGGTGTGCAGTATTGATTTAAAACAGGATGAGGCGGGAATCCTCGCCTTTTGTAAAGCCCGCTCTCTTCCGTTTGTCACCTACCTCGTGGAAGAACTAAAACAGGCACCCGGTAACTTTACGGCCTCCGACTTTGTGCGGCGGACAACCGGCGTGGATAATGTCTGCGAGCGCTCCGCTCTGCTCGGTGCGGGGAAAGGCGGAGAGCGTATCGTGAAGAAGTCTGTCTATGAAGGCGTGACGCTTGCTGCGGCGGTGAGCGCACAGGCAGTGAATTTTGAGAAGTAGCGGGGAAAAACAGATGAAACTCTATGTGATAGGAATTGGTCCGGGCGGCGGGGAGGACATGACCCTGCGCGCGGTCAGGGCGCTCAAGGCGTGCGACACGCTGGTCGGCTATCCGGTCTATGTGGACTTGGTACGGGATGTTTTTGAAGGGGAGCGGGTTTTGATCACCCCGATGAAACAGGAAATCGAACGGTGCCGTATGGCGGAGGACGAAGAGTCTTCCGGGGATACGGGTGCAATGGTTTGCCCCGGGGGTACGGGGGGAGGTGGAATGGCGGGTCTGATATTAGAAATTGCAAAAGAGCATCCGGAGCTGCCGGTTGAAATTGTCCCCGGCGTAACGGCAGCACTTTCAGGCGCTTCTGTGCTCGGCGCGCCGCTTGCGCACGATTTTGCAGTTATCAGTCTAAGCGATCTGCTCACCCGATGGGAGGTAATCGAAGCTCGCCTTCGTGCCGCCGCGCAGGCGGATTTTGTGATTTGCCTGTATAACCCGGCGAGTAAAAAGCGCGCGGATTACCTGCACCGCGCCTGTGAAATTTTGCTCGAGGCAAAATCCCCGCAGACAGTATGCGCAACGGCACGAAACATCGGGAGGGACGGACAGGAATCGAAGCTGATGACGCTTACAGAGCTTGCGAATGCCCCGGCGGACATGTTCACCACTGTGTTTATTGGCAGCAGCCGGACCAAAGTGGTAAACGGGCGGATGGTGACCCCGCGCGGGTATGAGGCAAAGGGAACGCTATGAAGCTGCTGATTTTTTCCGGCACGACCGAGGGAAAACGGCTGTGCAGGGCCTTACTAAAAAGAGGCGGCTTTTGTATCACTGTGAGCGTCGCAACCGAATACGGGGCGCAAAGCATGGAGGAACTCTCCGGCTGCTCCGTACTTAAGGGTCGGCTTGACAAGGAGCAGATGGAACGCCTTTTCTGTGCAGAACACTTTGACGCGGTTGTGGATGCGACCCACCCCTATGCGGTGGAGGTGACAAAAAACATCGCGCTCGCCTGCAAAAAGACGGATACGCGGTATCTGCGCCTGTTAAGGGAGGCGGAGCCCCTCCCGGAGCACTGTCTTGCGGTGAAGGATGCAAAAGGTGCGGCGCAGGCCCTTGCCGGCACGCGGGGAAACATTCTGCTGACAACAGGGGCAAAGGAGCTGCGGGAATTCTGTCACGTACCGGAGTATCGGGCACGCATGTATCCCCGCGTGCTGCCCTTCGTCGAATCGATTGCTGCCTGCCTGGAGCTCGGCTTTGAACGAAGCCACATCATCGCGATGCAGGGGCCGTTTTGCGAGGAACTCAACCTTGCGCTCATCCGCCAGTATTCCATTCGCTATCTCGTGACTAAGGAGAGTGGGAAGACCGGCGGCTTTGTCGAGAAGATCTCCGCCGCGAAACGGGCGGGGATAGAGGCAATCGTTATCGAGCGGCCAAAAGAGCGGGGATGTTCTTTTGAAGAAATCCTATCGATTTTAAAAATCAGGAGGGGAACCCATGATGATTAAGCTGATATCCATCGGGCCGGGCGGCAAGGAGCTGATGACCGTGGCGGCTGTGCAGGCTATCGCGGACGCGGACTGCCTGATTGGCGCGCCGCGCCTACTGGAAAGCTTTTCTGACAGTGCTGCGGTGCGAGTCCCCCTGATTTCTTCTGATAAGATTATGCAGTATCTAAGCGAGCATCCGGAGTATCCGTCCGCCTGCGTACTGCTCAGCGGGGATGCGGGCTTTTACAGCGGTGCGAAAAAGCTCACGGAACTTTTGGGAACCCAGCGGGTCCAGATCATTCCCGGGATTTCCTCGGTTGCCTGCTTTGCCGCCAGGCTGAATCTGCCATGGCAGGACTGGCATCTTGTCAGTGCGCACGGGAAAGGCTGCGATATCATCTCGCAGGTTTTAAACTTTGAAAAGACCTTTGTACTCACCGGCGGGGCAGTCACGCCGGCAACTTTGTGTGAAGAGCTTGTACAGGCAGGGCTCGGGGATATCTCCGCCTTCGCGGGGGAAAACCTCTCCTACGACAATGAGCGGATAACAAGCGGTACGGCAGAGACCCTCAGCGTTATGGACTTTGCGCCTTTGAGCGTCCTGCTCCTTGTTAATCCAAAAGCGAACCGGCGCGGCCCGGTTACCTTCGGTTTGCCGGACGAATACTTTGTGCGCGGTGAGGTACCGATGACGAAATCCGAGGTGCGAAGCGTCATCCTCTCAAAATTGCGGCTCAAAGAGAACGACACAGCATGGGATATCGGTGCGGGCACCGGCTCGGTCAGTGTGGAGATGGCGCTTGCCGCGCGCTTCGGAAAAGTGTACGCTGTTGAGTGTTCGGGGGAGGGCTGCGGGCTCATCGTTCAAAACGCCGCGCGTTTTTCCCTGCACAATCTCTACCTTACCCGTGGGATGGCGCCTGAAGCGTGCAGTGCGCTCCCAACACCTGATGCGGTGTTTGTCGGGGGAAGCAAGGGGAACTTAACCGAAATTCTTATGCAGCTCAAGGAGAAAAATCCAGCTGTCCGGGTCTGTGTGAGTGCAATTACCATTGAAACTGTGTCGCAGGCGCTTGCCTTACTCTCACAGATGGGTTTTGAGCACATCGAGGCGGTGCAGGTATCCATAGCAAAAACGAGGCGTGCCGGGCGCTCGAATCTCCTGATGGCAAATAACCCGGTCTTTGTCATCAGTGCTTCCGGGAGGGATAAAGCATGAAATGGGAATTGCCGCGTCTGATGATTACGGCGCCAGCCAGCAGCGGAGGAAAAACGGTCGTCACCTGTGCACTGCTCGGCGCACTGCGCAAACGGGGACTGTCCCCGGCGTCTTTTAAATGCGGGCCGGATTACATTGACCCGATGTTTCACAGGGAAGTGCTCGGGGTGAAAAGCTCGAACATGGATTTGTTTTTTGTGAACGAGGACACAGCACGTTCCCTCTCGGCAAAATACTCCGAAGGCTGTGACATCGCCGTATTTGAGGGTGTGATGGGGTACTACGACGGCGTAGGCGCGGGAGCCTGCGCGAGCAGCTACCACATCTCCCATGCACTGGAGGTGCCGTCAGTACTGGTCGTCCCTGCCAAAGGAGCGGCACTCTCTCTCGCCGCGCTCGTCAAGGGCTTTGTCTCCTTTCGTTCCAAAACGCAGATTCGGGCAGTACTGTTAAATGGATGCTCCGCCCCGTTGTATGAGATGCTAAAACCCGTCATTGAGCGCGACTGCGGCGTCGAAGTGGTCGGCTACCTGCCAAAGGATGAGTGTTTTGCTCTGGAGAGCCGCTATCTCGGGCTGGTTACGCCAAAAGAAACGGCAAAAATCAGGCAGAAGCTCACCTGCATGGCGGATGCTTTGGAGCGGACGGTGGATATCAACCGCCTGATCTCCCTGGCGGGGGAGGCACCGCCGGTGGAGTATGCTCCATTCACGACAGCAGCTGAGGGACAGAGAAAAGTCCGTCTTGCAGTTGCGCAAGATAAGGCATTTAGTTTTTACTATACGGAAAACCTGGATTTGCTCCGGGAACTCGGAGCGGAGATTATCCCGTTTTCCCCGCTGTGTGAAAAAGAACTGCCCGAGAATATCGACGGGCTGTATCTCGGCGGTGGGTACCCGGAGGTGTTTGCGGCAAAGCTCTCTGCTAACGAAAGCATGCTCTCCTCTGTCCGTCAAGCGGTCGAGAGTGGGCTTCCCACCTTTGCGGAGTGCGGGGGCTTTTTGTACCTGCACGAGACGCTGTGCGACGAGCAGGGAAAAGAATACCGAATGGCGGATGTGCTCCACGCCAAAGCATTGAAAGGCGAGCACCTGCGGCACTTCGGGTACGTCACACTGACGGCAAAGCATAACAACCTGCTGTGCAAAGCAGGGGAAAAAATTTCCTCGCACGAATTCCATTACTACCAGAGCAGCGCGGAGGGGGACGATTTCACGGCGAAAAAGAGCTTTCGTCAGACCTCATGGGACTGCATTACCGCGAAAGGAAATTTTTTCGCAGGCTTCCCGCACCTTTACTTTTACGCGAATCCCCGCTTTGCCGAGCGCTTTGTAAAAACCATGAGAACCTATGCGGAGGAACACCATCATGACGCTTTCTGAGACAATACAGGCGGTAACTCCGCCGGATAAACAGGCGGCGGAGCAGGCGCAGCGCCGGTTTGACAGCATTGCAAAGCCTCTGCATGGGCTGGGCCTGCTTGAGGACGCGGTGTGCCGGATCGCCGGAATACAGGGAACCTCCCGGGTGCAAATCGACAAGCGCGCACTTGCAGTGTTCTGTGCGGACAACGGCGTGGTGGCTGAAGGCGTCACCCAGACCGGGAGTGAAGTGACTGCGCTTGTCGCAAAAAATCTCTGCCATGGGAATACGAGCGTCAGCAATATGGCAAGGGTGGCCCATGTGGATGTGTTTCCCGTGGACATGGGGATGAACGCCCCAGTGAGCGAGGCAGGTATACTCGATTGCGCGGTCGCACGCGGAACCGGGAACATAGCAAAAGGCCCGGCCATGACGGGGGAACAGGCTGTTTTGGCAATCGAGCACGGAATATCTCTGGCTTCTCACATGGCAGAGAAGGGCTATACCATCCTCGCCACAGGGGAGATGGGAATCGGCAACACCACGACGAGCAGCGCAGTTGCAAGCGTGCTGCTGGTCCGTCCCGCCGACGAGATGACCGGTCGCGGAGCCGGACTGGATACGCCGGGGCTTGCTAGAAAAATTCGCACAATTGAGCAGGCCGTACGCCTTAACCGCCCGAACGCGGAGGATGTGCTCGATGTGCTTGCAAAGCTCGGCGGCTTTGATATCGCGGGTATGGTGGGGCTGTTTCTCGGTGGCGCGGCCTGCCGTGTGCCGGTTGTCATCGACGGATTTATCTCCTCGGTCGCGGCGCTGATCGCGGCCAGGCTATGCCCGGATGCGGCCGGGTACATGCTCGCAAGCCATGTGAGCGGGGAGCCTGCGGGGAGAGTCGTGCTCGATGCGTTGGGATTATCCCCGGTCATCACGGCCGACATGCATCTCGGGGAAGGGACGGGCGCGATGGCGCTGTTCCCGCTGCTCGACATGGCACTTGCGGTTTATGAGAATATGAGCACGTTTGAGGATATTCACATGGAGGAATACCGTCCTCTTGACTGACTGCAGAAAGGAGGAGGTTTTGTGACGGTACTGGTGTACGGCGGTGCGGCAAGCGGGAAAAGTGAATACGCGGAAACCCTTATCCTGAATGGACAGGAGAACCCGAGAATCTACCTTGCCACGATGGAACCGTTTGGCGAGGAGGGCCGCGCGCGCATTGAGCGTCACCGCAAGCTCAGGGAAAACAAGGGCTTTGTGACTTTGGAGCGCTGCACCTCCCTTTCATCTTTGCATGTGCCAAGGGGCAGTGCCGTCCTGCTTGAGGATTTGGGAAACCTGTGTGCAAATGAATTGTTTTCCCCCGAAGGGGCTGGCTCGGGGAGGGTGCTCGGGGAGATTTTATCCGGTATCGAAAACCTGGCACAACAGGCGGGCCGGCTTGTGATTGTCTCCAACGATATCTTCTCGGGTGCCGGGCAGTATGAGGGGGAGATGGCGCAGTATCTTTGCCTGATGGGTACGCTCCACCAAATAATCGCCGAAATTGCATCGACAGTCGTGGAAGTCGTCTGCGGAATACCGATTTTCCACAAAGGGGGAACACCGTGTGCTAATTGAGTCTTGTATCATTGCGTTTGCCATGTACTCCGCCCTGCCGATGCCCCGGGTGGAGTGGAACAGGGAGAACATGCAGTACGCCCTGTGCTTTTTTCCGCTGATTGGGCTAGTGAGCAGCGCACTTCTGGCTCTCTGGCGGCTTTTTTGCCTATGGCTGAATTTTTCCGACATCCTGTTTGCGGCGGGGGCAGTGCTCCTACCAGTGCTGGTGACGGGCGGAATTCATCTGGATGGCTTTTGTGATACGGTGGATGCACTTTCCAGCCATCAGGAGAGAGAAAAAAAGCTTGCCATTCTCAAAGACCCGCATACCGGGGCGTTTGCCGTGATCGGGCTATGCTGCCTGTTTGTATCGTCCTTTGCGCTTTGGTACGAGGTTTCGGCGGATGGGAAAACGCTGCTAATTCTGGGGACGGGCTTTGTCCTTTCCCGTTCGCTCAGCGGCCTTGCCGTAACTTGCTTCCCGTTTGCCAAGAACACCGGGCTTGCCTATACCTTCGCGAGTATGTCTGCGAAAAAGCGGACCTCCATTTGGCTATGTATCCTCTGCGCCGTCTGTATGGGCGGTATGGTACTGATGCATCCCATTTTCGGGGGGATGTGCGCACTCGCCTCCCTTCTCTGTTTCGGGTATTATTACTGGATGGCAAAACGGCAGTTTGGCGGTATCACTGGGGATTTAGCAGGATACTTTCTGCAGCTATGTGAGCTGCTTCAAATTTTATCAGTTGTCCTGGGACAAAAGTTATTTTAATCCATGGGAAAATATGCTAGAATAAAGAGGATATTAGTCTAATATCCTCTTTATTCGTCACTATAGTGTCTTTGGGAGGGAAAGCGGATGATTCTCATCATCGGCGGGGCAAGCCAGGGAAAGCTTCAGTTCGCCCTGCGCCACACCGGATGTTCTTTGGCGGATGTCGGTGAGGACGGTACTGTCGCGGACAAGCTGCATTTGCTCATCCGTGAATCGCTTGAGCAGGACGGGGATATTGGCGCCCTGCTTCTCCGGATGCTCACAAAGAGGGCGGTCATCTGCGACGAAATCGGGTGCGGCGTCGTGCCGGTGGATGCCTTTGAGCGCCGGTGGCGAGACGAGGTCGGCCGGGCCTGCCAGTTTTTGGCGGGACAGGCGGAACAGGTTATCCGCGTAACCTGTGGGATTCCCCTGTATCTCAAGGGAAATAACGATAGCGGCCGGGTATTTTGAGTCGGGCATCGAGCCGGGAATCAAACATTTTTATCTGTGAAAGGGAGGAAACATTGGGATGACAGAGCTGCTTATGCTACGCCACGCGCAGACGGATTCCAACCTCGCTCACCGGTATCTTGGGGTAACGGATGAACCGCTGTGCGCACAGGGAATCGAGCAGGCAAAACATCTGATTTTGCCCCAGGTACAAAAAGTATTCCTCAGTCCGCTTTCCCGCTGTATTCAGACCGCCTCTCTTATCTTTCCACAAGCAGAGCAGATTCCTGTGGATGGACTTCGGGAATGTGATTTTGGGGAATTTGAAGGGAAAAACTACCTCGAGCTTAGCTCGGACTCCCGGTACCAGACTTGGATAAACAGCGGAGGAGAATTGCCCTTTCCGGGAGGGGAATCCCGATCGGAGTTTTGCGCGCGCACCTGTCTTGCATTTGAGGAAATCCTGCCTCACTTGATGCGGGAAGAGCAGACGGCCCTTATTGCCCACGGAGGAACGCTGATGGCCCTGCTTGAACGGTATGGAAAGCCCAGCCGCGGATATTTTGACTGGCAGGTAAAAAACTGCTCCGGATTTCTTGTGCATTTACAAGCGGGAAAACGGATGATATTGCATGTTTTGGAGGAGCTTTCATGCTGACGACGGCTTCCATATTCACTGGCTTTGTGCTGGATTTGCTTATTGGCGACCCGTATTTTCTTCCACATCCTGTGCGGTGGATGGGAAGCGCCATCACCTGTCTGGAAAAAGTGCTGCGGCGTATTTTCCCTGTGTCCAAAGGCGGGGAGCGCGCGGCAGGTGCGGTTCTGGCGGTGATGCTGCCGGCAGCCTCTTTCGGAATTGCCGCTTTGCTGCTCTGGCTGTGTTCCTTTGCGGGCTGGTGGCTTACCTATGCAGTACAGAGCGTGATGTGTTATCAGGTGCTGGCGACGAAATCATTAAAAGTTGAGAGCATGAAGGTGTACCGGGCACTGAAAGTTGGGGATATCCCTAGTGCACGACAAGCGGTGAGCATGATTGTCGGACGGGATACACAGAATCTCGACGGAGCAGGTATTGCCAGGGCCGCAGTGGAGACGGTTGCGGAGAACACAAGCGACGGGGTCGTCGCACCGCTGTTTTTCCTGATGCTTGGCGGCGCGCCGCTTGGACTTGCCTACAAGGCGGTCAATACAATGGACAGTATGGTGGGTTATAAAAACGAACGGTACCAAAACTTCGGCTTTGTCCCGGCAAAGCTTGACGATATTGTCAATTTTATACCGGCTCGCCTGAGCGCGTTGTTGATGATACTCTCGGCGTTCGGGCTCCGTTTTGACGGAGTGCGAGCGTGGAGGATTTTTAAACGCGACCGGTACAGCCACGCAAGCCCGAATTCCGCGCAGACGGAGTCCGCCTGCGCGGGTGCACTCGGGCTACGGCTTGCCGGGGATGCAAGTTATTTTGGAAAAATCGTACACAAACCGACCATTGGTGATGCGATACGGAAGATTGACCCGGAGGATATCCGCCGGGCAAACCGGCTAATGTATATGACGGCAATCTTAACCCTGCTTTTTTGCCTTGCCGTGAGAATCATCATCCAACTGACAGGACAAGGAGGAATTTGAGATGCCAGAATATAACCATGGAGGAGACATCTACAGCTTTAAGAAAAAATACGGCAGCATGCCGATTGATTTTTCTTCTAATATTAACCCGGTTGGAATGCAAAAGGCAGTGCTTGCCGCTTTGTGTGAAGCCGCAATCCATGCCGACCGCTATCCGGATCCCAGATGTTTGGAACTTTCCCGAAAAATTGCAGAATTCGAGCAGGTATCACCTGACTGGGTTTTCAACGGAAATGGCGCGGCGGATTTGATTTACCGCATTGTCTATGCCAGGCGCCCAAAGCGCGCATTGCTGCTTTCACCCACTTTCAGCGAGTATGAAGCTGCACTGCGTGCCGTCAAATGCAGAGTCCAATTTTTTAAGCTGAGGGAATCGGAACAGTTTGTTTTGACAAGGAAAATACTAAAGGAACTGGAACTTGGCTATGATATGCTGTTTCTCTGTAATCCAAATAATCCGACCGGACAGGTAATTGGGCCTGATTTGATGAAGGAGATAGTGGATACCTGCCGGGAAACCGGAGTTACTCTTGTAGTGGACGAATGCTTTTTGGATTTTTCCGATCGTCATCAGGAGCTCACCGTCAAGGGGCTGCTTGCTCAAAATCCAAACCTGGTTGTAATAAAGGCCTTCACGAAAATCTTTGCGTTGGCAGGTGCAAGGCTTGGATATTTGCTATGTGCAAACGACACCTTTCGTGAGCAGGTTGCAAAAGCAGGGCAGCCGTGGTCAGTCTCCAATCTTTCACAGGCGGCAGGTATTGCGGCACTCGAAAATGCTCAGGAGTACCTTGAAACGAGCAGAAAATACATCCGGCGGGAGCGGGAATTCCTGCGCTACGGCCTGACCTGCTGCGGGTACCGGGTGTTTGAATCCCAAGCAAACTACCTGCTTTTCCTCGCGCAGGATACTGGGCTTGTCGGGAAGATGAAGCAGGAAGGAATTTTAATCCGCGGGTGTGAAAACTACCGTGGGCTTGGGGAGGGGTACTACCGGATTGCGGTACGCCGCCATGAGGATAACATCAAACTGCTCAGTGCGCTTGAACGTCTGTAACAGGAGGGGAAAACCTTGTCTAAGTCGATTATGATACAGGGGACAATGTCCAATGCCGGCAAGAGTGTCATAGCGGCGGGACTATGCCGTATCTTTTATCAGGACGGATACCGGGCCGCTCCTTTTAAAAGCCAGAATATGGCGCTTAACTCCTACATTACAAAGGAGGGGCTGGAAATGGGCCGTGCCCAGGTGATGCAGGCCCAGGCGGCGGGAATCGAACCCTCGGTGTACATGAACCCGATTTTGCTTAAGCCTTCCAGCGATGTCGGCAGCCAGGTCATTGTAAACGGGCAGGTCGTCGGCAACATGCGCGCCGCCGACTATTTTCAATACAAAAAGAAGCTGGTTCCGGATATCCTGCATGCTTTTGGAAAACTGAGCGAGGAAAACGACATTCTGGTGATTGAGGGAGCGGGCTCCCCGGCGGAAATCAACCTCAAGGCGGACGATATTGTGAACATGGGGCTGGCAAAGCTGGTTCGCTCGCCGGTCCTGTTGGTAGGGGATATCGACCGCGGCGGCGTATTCGCCAGCCTGTACGGGACGGTCAAGCTGCTGGAAGCTCAGGAACAGGATCTCATCAAGGGGCTGATTATCAACAAATTCCGCGGGGATGTGGAAATTCTCCGTCCCGGCCTTTCCATGATTGAGGAACTCTGCGGCAAGCGGGTGCTCGGTGTAGTTCCCTACGCTGCGCTCGATTTGGAGGACGAGGACAGCCTGTCCTCCCGCCTGAACGCGAAAAGGACGGATGCACTTGTGGATGTGGCAGTGATACGGCTGCCGCGCATCTCCAATTTTACCGATTTCAATCCGCTGGAAACCCTCGAAGGCATCGGTGTACGGTATGTCGCAGATAGATCCGAGTTTGGACAGCCGGATTTTGTCATTCTCCCAGGCACCAAAAGTACGATGGGGGACTTAAAATGGTTGCGCGAAAGCGGGCTGGAAACGCTGATTCTCAAACACGTGGCGGCAGGCAAAGGTGTACTCGGCATCTGCGGCGGATTCCAGATGATGGGGCAAAGCCTCAAAGACCCGACCGGCGTAGAAGGCGGCGGGGAAATGCGCGGCCTTGGCCTGTTCGATACGGATACGGTTTTTACTCCCGAGAAAATCCGTACTCAGGCATCGGGACAAATCGGGCAACTGCCCGGGTTGCTTGCCGGACTCTCCGGTTTGCCGGTGGAAGGGTATGAAATCCATATGGGCGAGACAAAACCAGAGGTCAAAAGTGTTTCATTTTCCACTGTGAGCGTGCCGGGCTGTGGACAAAAAACGGACGGCTGCTGCGCGGGAAATCTCTACGGTACCTATCTGCATGGGCTGTTTGAATCCGGGGAAATTGCCGCATCGTTTGCACGCGCATTGCTTGAAAGCAAAGGCTATAACCCGGGGGAGGTTCAGGCAATGGATCTCTCCCAGCTTCGTGAACGCGAATACGATAAGCTTGCGAATCTCCTACGCGAAAGCCTTGATATGAGGGAAATCTACCGGATTTTGGAGGCGGGGGCATGAGGACACAGGGGCTTATCCACATCTACTACGGAACCGGCAAGGGAAAGACGACCGCCGCGATGGGACTTTCCCTGCGTTCCCTGGGACAGGGGCAGCAGGTAGTCGTTGTCCAATTTTTGAAAACCCATGCGACCGGGGAGATAAAACTGCTCGAGCAGCTCGGGCATATACGATTGTTTCGCGGCAAGGCGGGAACCCATTTTACCTCTGCCATGACTGGGAAGGAACGGGAGGCGACCCGGGCAATCCATGAACAGAATTTTGAGCAGGCGGCGCAGTTGGTGCAAAGCGGGCAGTGCGATTTGCTGGTGCTGGATGAAATCCTCGACGCCATGGCAAAGGGACTGTTTGAGGAAGACTGCTTGCTTTCTTTTTTGGAGCATCGTCCTGAAAACCTGGAGGTCGTACTGACCGGGCGCGCGCCTTCTGAGAAACTGAGGGCATGTGCGGATTACATTACCAAAATGGTAAGCGAGCGGCATCCCTTTGACAGGGGAATCCCGGCAAGGGAGGGAATTGAATATTGAGCAGGATACGTTATGAACAGGTTTTGCCGGAGGAGATTGAAAAGCGCAGCTTTGAAATTATCACGCAGGAGCTTCAAGGAAGAAAACTCGATGAGGAAAACGAAGCCGTAGTCAAACGGGTTATTCACACTACGGCGGATTTCGAGTATGTGGATACCCTCGCGTTTTCTCCCCATGCGGTAAGCCTCGCGGTGGAAACTCTGCGGAAGGGCGCGGTGATTGTGACGGATACAAAGATGGCATTTTCCGGTGTCAGCAAGCCTGCGCTAAATAAGCTGTGCGGGCAGATTCACTGTTTTATCTCGGATGAGGATGTTACCAAAGCGGCAAAGGAACAGGGGACGACCCGCGCCGCCATGAGCATGGACAAGGCGTGCTCGCTTTCCGGCAACCTGATTTTTGCCATCGGCAATGCCCCGACGGCACTGATAAGGCTGTATGAGCTTATCAAGGAAAACAGGATAAAACCGCAGCTGGTGATCGGTGTGCCGGTTGGCTTTGTCAATGTGGTCGAGGCAAAGGAGCTGATTATGCAGGCGGGGGGTCCCTATATTGTCGCGCCGGGGAGGAAGGGGGGGAGGAATGTCGCAGCCGCCCTTATCAATGCTCTGCTGTATCAGGCGACGGGGCGAACTCTTTGAAGAATGTAAAAAAAGACGGACACAGTCGTGTCCGTTTTTTTGTGTCCAGAGTGGTTCCTATACCCATTTGGCGTAGATTAAAAAGATAATTCCTGCCAAAAACAATCACGTAATAATAAGATAAGACACGGGGGCCAATTAACAGGATTTCCCGTTTTGAGGCGGTGGGGCATACTCAAAGCTCCCACAGGGGCGGGGAGGGTCGAACACTGTCTCTCCCTGTTTGAAAAAACCATAACGGACGGTACAGACGGCACTTTCCCGGATGGTGCGGGACATCTCACCGAGATCCGGTGCAAGCAGGCTGTGCCCATTTTCCTGCACGAGAGTAACCTCCAGCCGGTATTTCCCCTGTTCGAGCACTACCCGCCGGGGAGAATACTCGACAAGCCTTACCCCGTGATAAGTCGCAAGCCGGTACTGCCTGCCACGGTAAAGAATCTGGCACAGGCATCCGGTGAAGCTAGTATGGAGAAGGGGAATGTCCGCGGCGGAGAGCATCACGCAGCAGTCGCCGCCCTCCTGCCAATTACACTGCGTCCAGAGATAGGACCTCGGAAATGCGTTTCCCCAGTCCTTTTCGATATATCCGGTCGCATTCCGAAAGTCAAAAGGATATCCGTTGACATGAAGTTTTCCCTCCAGCCGGTGTGATAAGCTGAGCACGCCGTGATTGCACTGCAGGTTTGGGAGAAACCGGAACGGTCCCATCATGTTCGAGGGAGGAGGTGTTAGAGGAAAGTAACGCAGGGCGCCCTTAATATGGAACCGGTCGGTCTTGAGATTCAAGCGGATTCCCTCTTCGCAGAAGAGATTGTCCCCGAGCCGCACGGCAAACCGGTCAGTGCGGGCGGAAAAGTCGCAGATGGGGAATTCTTTGAAATCTGAGCCATACTCGGTGATGACTTGGAGGGAGGCGCTTTTGTTTCCTTTTGCATCGATGTGCATGGCGGGAATCAGTGCTAGGGTATGCAGTCCATTATCGTGTTTGAGGTACCACCCTTCAAAATAAGAGCGTCTCCGATGAGTTCCGTGAAACTGTGTCATGGCCGGATTCCTTTCTGCGCCGGGCCGTCGATTTGGTTGCCGTGGAAATCAAAGCGCGAGCCATGGCAGGGACAATCAAAGGTTTGCTCGTCCGGGTTGAATTCCAGCTGGCAGCCGAGATGGGGACAGCGCGCGCTGACCACATGCACAGTCCCGTCTTCCTCCTTGTAAACTCCCGCTTTGTGCCCGTTGAAAGAAACGATGCCGCCGTGCCCCGGCTCCAGCGTGTCGAGCATTTCTTTTGGCGGGGAAAAGATTTCGCGGGAAAGCCCCTTTACCGCCTGATAACCATCCTTCAACATATTCTTCGCGGAGGCGGAGAGGGAGAAGCGTCCGGGAGAAAATAGTTTTTCGTATGGATTGTCTAATCCCATTACCAAATCCCTGAGAAGTCTTGCCGCCGCCATGGAGGAGGTCATCCCCCATTTTCCAAACCCGGTCGCGACATACCAATTTGGATGGGAAGAGGAGAAACGCCCGATATAGGGGATACCGTCAAGTGTCATGCAGTCCTGTGCAGACCAGTGGGAAATCTCCACACAATCCCTCCAAAGCTTTTTTGCTGTAGTACGCAGCCTGTCATAGCAACCGCCCGTGGAGTTTTCCCCGGTTCGGTGATTTTGACCGCCGAGCAGGAGATAGTTCCCGCTTTGCCTCAGGGAATGCCCACCCGGATCAATCCCATAATACATCCCGTCAAGGCTCTGTGCATGTTTGAGTGCCAGGACATAGCTGCGCTCCTGATGCATGCGAAGGAAGAAATATCCCGGCACATTGACAAACGGATAGTGGCAGGCAAATACAATATGCTCCGCCTGTACACTGCCCTGTTCGGTGGAGACTAAAGTATTCTCCACCGAACAGACCGGGGAGCGCTCATAGATCGACAGCTCGGAAGTGAGGGCGCTTACAAAACGCAGGGGATGAAACTGTGCCTGTCCATCAAAACGCAGGGCACGTGTGACGGGAAAGGGCAGGGCAGTTTCCCGCACAAGCCCGGAAGAAATTCCAAGGGCAAGCGCGGCCTGATGTTCGCGCTCCAATTCCTCACCGCTTAAGGTAGTATAAAGCAGGGCGGGCAGCTCACAGAAATCGCAGGAGATCCCTCTGTGTTCAATGAGCGAACGGTAGTCATAGACAGCCTGCTGATTTGCCTGCGCATACAGCCCGGCGGTCGTTTCTCCAAACTCCCGGCACAGCCGGTGGTAGATGGCTCCGTGCTGGCAGGTGATTTTTGCCGTGGTGTGCCCTGTCTGCCCGGAGCAGATAGAATCCGCTTCGAGGATGACGACCCGCTTTCCCTCCTTCTGGAGCAGATAGGCGGTGAGAATCCCGGCCATTCCCGCCCCGATAACAGCAACATCTGCTTTGATGTCCTCTTGCAGAGCAGGCCTTGTCCCAATCGGACAAGACTGGTTCCAAATTGATTGCATTGTTTTCACCTCACCGGTAGCTTTGTCGGTTTTACCTACAAGTAAACGGCGGGGTAAAGGAAAAACGGATGGATGGCTTGACTATACCAAGCGCCTTGGCCCCAATTGTAAAGAATCTACAGGAAAAGAAAGGGAAAAGATTTACAAAGCTGAAACAATTCGGCCGTGATTTGTTAAATCTAGTTTCCCACAGGTTAAGGTTTGGTTAGATGAATTGAAAGGGAAACTTTCCCCGTTTATAATGCTAAAGGACTTAAGAGAAAAGTCTGATATCAGGAATTTTGAAAAGAGAAAGGGGAATTTCTATGAAGCTCGGCAAAAAAATCGCGGCGGCGTCCATGGCGGCAGTGCTTGCGGTTTCCATGAGCGTTCCGTCTTTCGCATACGGCGAGACGACAGGCAAAAGTCAGCTTTATGACAACACCTCCAATGCAAGCGATTATCAAAACTGGAAATCAAACACTTGGGATGCAGGTGCACGCGCCAACTCCGCGAACATCGTGATGACTCCGGGTGCAACGGCAAAGGATCTCAATTTTGCGTGGTACTCTCAGACAAAGGGCAGTCCGGCAGTAAAGATTTCCAAAACACCCGATATGTCCGATGCTACCGTGTTCGACGGCACCGCACTCGATATCAACCGCACCAACACCAGCGGTAAAACGTATGTTGCTGCAAACCATGTCAGTGTGGAAGGCTTCTTTGAGGAGAACACCACCTACTATTACAGCTACAACGATGACAAGACGAATGAGAGCGGATGGAGCGCAGCGAGAACTTACACCACGCACTCCACTTCCAGTTTCCAGACGGTTTTGGTCGGCGACCCACAGATCGGCGCTTCCGGCTCCAACGGAGAGGGAACGATGGACGACAGCAACATTGCCACGGATACCTACAACTGGAATAAGACTCTGGATCAGGCGATGAGAACCGCGAGCGGTGCAAGCTTCATCCTCTCCGCAGGCGACCAAATTAACTACTCCAGCGCGGATTCCGCTGATACTCAGGGAGTTCGCGAGGCTGAATATGCAGGCTTCCTCTATCCGGATGCTCTGCGTGAGATGCCGCTTGCTACCACCATCGGCAACCATGAGAGCAAGGGAACGGATTACCAATATCACTACAACAATCCGAATAGTACTGACAACCTCGGGGCAACGGAATCCGGTTCGGATTACTACTTTAGCTATGGTGATGTCCTTTTCATCAGCCTTAATTCCAATAACCGCAACGTTTCTGAGCACAGAGAGTTGATGCAAAAGGCAGTGGACAGCCACAAAGATGCGAAGTGGAAAGTTGTGATGTTCCATCATGACATCTATGGCTCCGGCCAGCCTCACTCCGACAGTGACGGCGCAAACGTCCGTGTTCTCTTCGCCCCGCTGATGGACGAGTTCGACATTGATGTCTGCCTTAACGGCCATGACCACTCCTATGCAAGAACCTATCAGCTGATTGACGGTAAAGTCATCGACTATGGCACCGGCAACACAGTCAGCGATCCGGAAGGCACCATGTACATCGCAGCCGGTTCTGCGAGCGGCAGTAAATTTTACAACCTCTCCGTTAACAAGCAGTACTACATCGCGGAGCGCTCCAACAATCAGCTCCCCACCTTCTCTACCATCGACTTCAACGCCAACAGCATGACAATCAAGACCTATGACTACAACGGCAATCCGTATGCGGATACTTTTACTATCACCAAGAATGTTGATCAGGATTCCCTGCTGGAACTTGTCGGCCAGGCCAAGGCAATTGATACGACTGAGTATACTGAGGGAACAGTTGCGGCAATGAATGCGGCTGTTGAGGCTGTCAGCACCCTGCTTGAATCCGAAGAGGACACCGGTGCTGCCCTGCTGAGCGAGAAATATGGAACAGTGGAAGACCCCATCTCCTACTATGCGGGCGCTCAGAACCTGACTTCCACCACCGGAGAAAACTACCAGATGCCTTCTGAGTTCCGTACCGACAGCATCACCGGCAGTACCCTGAAATTTGGTTTCTCCGCACTGCTTGACAAAACCCTGAACAATAATCAGTCGAAAATTAGTGCAACTGAGTTTGACAGCACTTATGCGGCACTAGCAACCGCCATTTCAAACCTTGCAAAAACATCGGATGCAAAAGCACTGACCGATGCCGTTGCAGATGCACAGAAGAAATATGATGAGGCGGTTGAAGGAAGTGAAGTAGGACAGTACAAGGAAGGTGCAAAGGCTGCCCTGAAGGCGGCAATCGAAGCGGCAAACACGGTTGCAGACAACAACGCGTCTACCGCAACCGAAATCGCGGAAGCTATCAGTAGCCTTGAAGCAGCGGTTAACACCTTTGATTCTGCGAAAATTACAGAGATCACCCCGAATCCGGATGACAACAACAGCAGCCAGACTCCGTCCGACGGCAACAACAGCAGCCAGACTCCGTCTAACGGTAACAACAGCAGCCAGGCTCCGTCTAACGGTAACAGCAGCAACCAGACTGAGTTCAACGTTAAAAACCCGAATACCGGAGACGTTACGGCAGTTGGGGCACTTGCAGGGCTTGCAGCGCTGTGTGTAATCAGCGGCGGTACCGCGGTTTATCTTCACAAACGCCAGAAAAAGGATTCTGAGTTCTAAAAAACAGTGAGACTGCCGGAACGCATTTTCGGCAAAGTACAGGAGCGGGATGTCCCGCCCCTGTACTTTCGTTTCCATAAGGAGGACAAATGGGATGACGTTTTACCATCCTGCCAATAAAAAAGAGTGGGTTGGACATATCATAGCGGTGAGTTTCGTTGTCATGTTTTTATTGTTCCTGGTGTTTTTTAATTTCGGAATAAAACGGACGCCGTTGCTCGCAGAAGATGGAATGACCTTTGAAAAAGCAAAAGTTGTCGCAGTGCTACAGGATAACCTGGATGCAGATGGTACCCGTTCCGGCAGCCAGCTGCTGCAAGTGGAGATCACCTCCGGGCAGTATCGAGGAACCGTCTGTGAAGCGCAGAACATCGCAGGCTATCTTTACGGCGCGCAGTGCGAGGTTGGGACAAAAGTCATTGTGCAGGTCAGCGAATATGGCGGGAATTTCTCCGCGAATGTCTACAATTATGACAGGGGAATGACTCTATATGGATTAGTAGGGCTGTTTTTATTGGTACTCTGTATTATCGGCGGCAAAAAGGGAATCATGTCGGCGGTATCCCTAGTATTTACTTTTATCTGTATCATCTTTCTCTATGTCCCGATGATGTATATCGGGTACTCGCCATTTTGGGCGGCAACGCTGGTCGTTGTTTTTACAACCCTTGTTACGATGTACTTTATCGGCGGTTTTTCTGTGAAAACGGCCTGCTCTGTACTTGGAACCATTGCAGGCGTCGTAGTGGCGGGAGCCATTGCCATGATTTTTGGCAATCTGTCGCATATTTCCGGGATGAATGTCCCGGAAATCGAGACAATGATTGTCATTGGTCAAAATAGCAAGCTGCAGATTGGAGGGGTCATGTTTTCCGGAATTCTCATTGCCTCCCTTGGTGCAGTCATGGATGTGAGTATGTCGGTTGCCTCGACCATCAATGAAATTTACCTTCATAACCCGAGGCTCACGGCAAAACAGCTCTTTACCGCAGGTATCCATGTCGGAAGGGATATGATGGGAACCATGTCCAACACCTTGATTTTGGCATTCACCGGCGGTTCCATTAATACGTTGATGATTATCTTTGCGTACAGTATGCCGTACTTGCAGGTCATTAACATGTATGATATTGGTATTGAAATTCTACAGGGAATTTCCGGTACGCTTGGAGTCATTTTAACGGTCCCGTTTGTGTCCATTATCTCTGCGGTCTGGATGACCCACACAAAATCTCCTGTTAAAAACTGATCAAATAATCCTGTCAAAATCTTAGGAGGCCGTCGGTTTTATCCGGGCGGCCTTCTTTTTTTGCCTAGTAATACGTATACTCGCAGCTTACAAAAACAGATCTGTTGGCTATGCCATATGTCTACTTGTTTCAACTGGCACGAAGCAGATATGGCCACCTACAGTATTTCACAACTGATTCAGAAGATCGTGAAGGGCTATAGCAGTTTGCATTTTGGAGAACCGGGAATGTCACGCTGGATTGCTTTGGTGCGCTGGTAAAATACCGTTGAAGCTGTAATACCTGTGACAAAAGTTCTGCTGTATCAGGGCGATATGGTAGATTACAAAAGAAACGGGCGGGAGAAGTGACCCCAAAAAGTTAGACAATGTGGTATACTGTCTAACTTTTTGGGGTGCAGTTCAGGTTCTCCTGCCCGTTGTATCTTTTTTTGTATGTAGTAGACTTATTCGACGATAGAGCCGTTCACCAGAATAGCCTCAGGTATACTGCCGACATCAAAGCAGGAACCGTTCATCACGACAATATCTGCATCCTTGCCGACTTCGAGGGAGCCGACTCTGTCCGCAATCCCGATGTGTTTTGCCGGATTAATGGTGATGGCTTTGAGAGCGTCAAATTCATCCATCCCGCTCTTAATCGCGAGCGCAGCACACAGCGGCAGATATTCCTGCGGGATAACCGGGGAATCCGTAATGATGGAAACCTGGCATCCAGCTTTTGCAAGAATACCCGGAGTGGTGAAGGAAATATTCTGAAGCTCAAATTTGGTGGCATGTCCGAGAGACGGGCCGACTGCCATCGGGACATCGTGTTCCTCGCTGAGCTCATCGACAATCAGATGGCCTTCAGTTACATGCTCCAAGGTGAGTCTGACATTGAATTCCTTTGCAATGCGCAGGGCGGTGAAAATGTCGTTTGCCTGATGAGCATGTGCTTTGAGGGGGATCTCACGGTGCAGGACAGGAAGCAGCGCATCGAGTTTAAAATCAAACGCCGGCTTTTTGGATGGATCGTCCTTAGCAGCCTGAAGCTTCTCATCATATTCTTTTGCCTTGAACAGCATCTCACGCAGCTTGGAGGCAGTAGACATTCTGGAAAAATTGTTTTTGTCTTTATAGCAACGTTTCGGGTTTTCGCCGAACGCACATTTCATGGCGACAACATCTTTGATGATCATCTTGTCGACACGTTTTCCGACCGTCTTGATGGCGGTGAACTGTCCGCCGAGGACGTTTGCAGACCCTGGGCCTGTGCAGACGGTGGTGACGCCTGCATGAACAGCATGGTCAAAGACCGGATCCATGGGGTTGATAGCGTCGATTCCGCGCAGCTGCGGGGTGATGATATCGGTCATCTCGTTGCAGTCGTTTCCCTCGAAGCCGATTCCATATCCGTCAACGCCCATGTGGCAGTGTGCTTCCACAAAGCCCGGGTAAACGTGTTTGCCAGTGGCATCGATGATTTCGCATCCTACCGGGATGGAAAGATTTTCGCCGATTTCTGCGATTTTCCCGTCTTTGACAAGAATATCCGCCACATAGGGATCCGAATGAACTGCATCAAAGATGGTGCCGTTTTTTAAACAAACCATGGTAATTCCTCTCCTTATTCTCATAATTACTTCCATTATAGCGGTTGGATATTACAAACGCAAACGAATAAAGACGAATTTTCGACTAAATTTTTATCTATTTCCTCCAAAGCAAAATAGGGAAGAAAAGAAACACATCAAAAAAAGTCAAGAAATAGGTTTGTAGAGTATAAAATAACATTATGAGGTGAGGTCGATGGAGGAAAAGCTTCCAAGCAGAGAAGTGGTCCAGGCAGTTGCAAGGATGCAGCAATATATGCTTGAGCACATCCGGGAACTAATTACACAAAATAGCTTGCCCGCGCAGCTCAGTATTCCCCGTGTTACAGTGCAAAGCTGTTCATAGCATTGATTGGGATTACTCCATTTGAATATTAACCATCGTTGGATATGCTCTATACTTGCATCTTATAATTTATATTTCTTTTCGTGCTTTGATAAAGTCGAGAACAATCAAAAAGAGTTCACATCTGTGCAAGTTGTCCTTGCAATTTTATTATCTATTATTATTTTAGCCATATCACAGGGGCTATCACTTGCAATTAGTCAGTTACTTCTTAACATTGGCGTATCGCCGTCCATTTGCAATATTCTTGCGGGTGTGCTGTATGCGGTATTCGCTTTTTTAGGTGCTAAGCTGCTATGCCTAAAGTTACTGAAAACCTCTTCGGACGAATTGAGAATACCTCGTTTTAAGATTAAACCTGTTTGGATTGTATCAGCTCTGGCAATGCCGGCTCTGGTTTTAGCGATCGCTATGTTGATTGGTGGGCATTGGGAAATCAATACCTTTAATACCACAGACCGCAATGCAACAATTACAGGAGCCATCTTCTTTTATGGATTGGCAACGGGAATTGTAGAGGAATTGATTTTCCGGGGCATAATCATGGGATGTCTGGAAAAACGGTTCAACATACAAATTGCCGTCATAGTACCATCTGTTCTTTTTGGGCTGCTTCATATTATCGGAAATGACCTCGATTTTGTGAGTATTATTCAACTACTGATTGCCGGAAGTATTGTTTCTGTGCGGTCTGGCAGGGCGGCATCTTCTACAATGTCCGTTACGAGCTGCCGGAAGTCATTGGCGTTTTGAGAGGTAATCACTGGCTTGCCGGTTTCCGCTTCAAGGGACTGCCGCGCGATACCGGCCACCTTACCGCCATGCCGGGCAACATCCTGATTTTCAAAAAAGCCCTGCGGGTTTGATACTTTGGAAATGTCCGTCGTAAGGCTTCCGCAAGCATTGTCAATACCAGCTCCAAATCGCTCATGTTATCGCGGAGGTTTTCTTTTTTCAAGCCTTTCAGCTTTTTATACTGCCGTGTTGTCATGCCAGACCACGCACGGGAAATCTCGTCCGTCAGGATCGCGTATTCCTTGCCTTTCTCCAACCGCGCTTTTTCCACTCGTCCGTCAGCTCATTGCGGATGCAGATTGCCAAAAGCCGCTAAGTTTACCGTATCTTTTTGAAAAAATCTACCTGCAACGCAGCCTACTTCATGGAAAGCTGCCAGTATCTTTGCCGCTGCCTTTCGGCCTCTTTTTTTCAGCGCATAACCGCTGTTGGATATGCCCTGCGCTTACACTCTATTATTCATATTTTCTGCTTGTACTATTCGAGAGAACGAATTATAATACTGAGGTTGGAGGTTACAGTATGGATTATATGACTTTGAAAGAAGCTGGTACATATGGGACGTGATCCCTCGATGGATAAATTATTACTGTTCTGCGGGCCGTATTCCCGGTGCTGTGAAAATGGGGACTGTCTGGCTGGTTCCAAAGGATGCGGAAAAACCAACGGACAGACGATATAAAGTATACAGGAAGTGAGAACATTATCTTAGATCTGATGCTTCCCGGCAAGAGTGGAAACAGTATCGTTGAAGAAATAAAGCCAAACATAGATACTCCTATTATCGTTGTTTCGGCAAAGGATGAGTTAGATACAAAGGTAAATCTGCTCTTTTCCGGGGCGGACGACTATATGACAAAGCCTTTTGAAATTGACGAACTTGTAGCAAGGGTGGCTGTCCAGATTAGAAAACATAGCACAGATAGGCCGGAAACGATCTACCACTATAAAGATATGGTTTTGAATATTACTGAACACAGTATTTCCGTATCAGGGAACCCCATTTCTTTTACCCGGCAGGAGTTTAAGATTTTAGAGCTGTTGATTACCAATCCCAAACGAGTCTTTTCAAAAAAAGAAATTTATGATTATGCGTGGGATGACCTGTATATCGGGGAAGATCGTACCATTAACGTCCATATCAGCAATATCCGTCAAAAAATCAAGGCTTTCTCCGACGAAGAATACATTGAAACTGTCTGGGGCGTTGGCTTCAAACTGGCCGACTAAACCTTGATGATTTCTTAAACATTCCTTGGCTATGTATTTGTAAAGCTGCGATACACTGTATATAGATCAAGCAAAGGAGGAATACATTATGGAATATCTGCTGTATACGGACTGCTTAACAAAGAAATACAAAAAGCAAGCAGCCATTGATAATGTCAGTTTGCATATCCGGCGGGGTGAAATTTATGGCCTGATCGGAAAGAACGGTGCTGGCAAGACAACATTTCTCAAAATGATTAGTGGCTTTTCCAAGCCTACCAGCGGGGATATTTCCTTTTTCGGGTATCATGGCGCAGAACGTAGCAAGGTTATCTCTCGCATTGGTTTACTGATCGAGGCACCGGGCCTTTACCCTGATATGTCCGCTTACGATAACCTGGAATTGAAGTGTATCTGTGTAGGACTTCACCGGCCCGGTTACATTGAAAACATTCTAAATATCGTTGGTTTGAGCGACATGGGGAAAAAGAAAGTTGGGCATTTCTCTTTGGGGATGAAGCAGCGGCTTGGCATCGGGATGGCCCTTGTCGGGGAACCTGATTTGCTCGTATTGGATGAACCCATTAACGGGCTTGATCCGGAGGGAATTGCAGAAGTCAGAGAAATTTTACTCCGGCTGAATAAAGAAAAAGGTCTTACTATTGTTATTTCCAGCCATATCTTAGAGGAACTTTCTAAAATCGCTACAAATTATGCGATTATAGATAAAGGCCAGTTGATAAAGGAATTGAGCCGGGAAGAATTAGAAGCCACCTGTCGGGAACATATCGAAATTAAGATAGATCATCCGGATTTGGCCCTGACCGTGCTGGATGACCTCGGATTTAAGGATTATCAGGTGGTTGACGAAAATACCATCCATATCTTTGAACGGTTGGACGAAAGCGGAAAAATCACGATGGAACTTTCAAGGAAGAACATTTACATTCATTCCATTTCTGTTACAAATGAGTCCATTGAAGATTATTTTCTGCGGCTGACAGGGGGTGCGGATCATGCTTAAAGTGATAAAAATGGACTTGTTCAGGATGTTCAAGAGTAAATACACCTACATTGTGTTGGTGGCCGCTATGCTGATGATGTTTGCTTCTGTTTTTATGACGCAACAGGATATTTCTTATTATCAGCAAACCCCATCTGCATTGGAAACCTTACAGGAAACCGGCGATGAAGTGAATTGGGGCATTTACATTGGTCAAGTATCGCCGGAATGGTGTACCGGCGCAAAAATCCCATTGCCGGAGCTATGAAGTGACCCCAAAAAGTTAGACAATAAATAAAAGCGAAAAATATTCAAGCTGAAAGTGAGCCCTTCCCGAAAAAATAGACAGAAAAAAGCGCAGAAAAACGGAATGAATCGCAGTAATACGTAAAATCTCTCAGATCAGGCGACAGAGGCATTACGCAGCCGCAGTTCAAAAGCG
>ERZ781272.134-NODE-134-length-99235-cov-14.610637_pt1 | contig 99235 bp, 102 predicted proteins | sample MGYA00375850_ERZ781272 | MGnify/ENA primary metagenome ERZ781272 (study PRJEB29790, sample SAMN06051246) | human gut metagenome | host: Homo sapiens | place: USA: Cincinnati, Ohio | collected 2013-06-21 | study: EMG produced TPA metagenomics assembly of the Gut...
AATCAGCTTTTAGTAGCCTAGCTCTCTTTTTTTAGTGTCCTTGACATAGGTTCCACTTTACTTTGATATAGACTTTTTTTTATTTAATAAAAACTTTGATATTATAGAGGTTATCCACATTTTAAAATAATCGTTAATAACAATTCCAATAATCTGTGGACAATTCTTTTACATCTCCTGTATATTGATTTAATACAAAGTATTTATAGTTTCCATCTATATAAATTTTATAATAATATATTTGGCTGTTATCTAGGATGTGATTTGAAAGTTTAGATGAAGGTATGGTACTCAGTGAGAAGTCCAAGGAGGTGAATTCTATATTTTTACTAGTTGAGAGGCAGCTTTTTATAAGATTTTTTCCTTCAGAGTAGGTGTATTCTGGCACTCTCATTATAAAGGTAAAAAACGTAAATAATATTATAGGGATAGTAATAAGTGCAAACTTTGAAATGAAATTTTGATTCCGAATAAGATTTACGATAAAAAGCAATTGTACAATGCATATAGGAATCAGACACTCTATATCATATACTACTTTATAATTTGTTATTATGAGATACATGAGAGTAAACTCTATGGGAAGCATAATGATATTTGAATAGAATAGAATTTTATTGTTTTTGTTAGTGAATTTAATAATAACTATTTCACCTCCAGACAACTATTTTTAGATAATAATTTTACAAAGTCGATAGATCATATCTATGATAGCGACAATTGATAAAATAATAGTTAAGATACAGAATATCCGTGTAAGAATCTTAGTGTCTTTCTCTTTCTTCAATGAAAGATATAATGAGATAGCATTAATAATAAAAAGCTCAGTATAGATTGATTATACCATATTTTGTAACAAAACTATTTGGTTTTTATGACTTTTCTAAATACCTTATATAGCGATTTAAGGTAAAATTATGAATTATATGGAGAAGAAGTGCTTGTAAAATATTTGGTTTCGAATATAATAAAAATAAAGAATATTAAATATTATTAAACATTATAGCGTGTTACTTGGAAAAGGCATCAGCTGACTTATCTTATTATAGATAAGTTGGCTTTTTTTGTCCTAAAATATCTATTTTAAGAATTGTATTTTTTGAAAGGAGGAAAGAAAATACTTTATGAAATTATAGAAAAGGAGGAATTAAGGCAGTTTTTATCTTAATTATATTAGCGTGAAGGGAGGAAGCGATATTTATTCTAAAATATCGTGAAATATTTTGAAAATAAATAGTAAAACATTATTTAAATCTATGATTATGGGGGCTTTAATTGTTACACAATTATCTTTTGGAGTAAAAGCTGGAGCTCAAGAATTAAATGAATCTGATTATAAAAATGGAACATTACCTTCTCTTAAGGAGTATAAAAAGGAAGCAGATAAGGTCTGGACACCAAAACAAGAAACTAGAATTTTTGTTGTTGAGAATGAAGCTTTTGAATTAAACAAAGACGTTGTGTTAAAGGATGCTGCTAATTTTGCAAAAGAGCTTAATGTTGTTACTAACAAAAAAGTTGACCTTAACAATGTGGTCTTTGGAAATAAAAGCCTTGTAAAAAATGGCGATATCGTGCTAGAGCTTTTAGGAAAGCAATCAACTAATTCAATAGAAGAAAAAAGAATGGTAGAGGAAGGATACACAATAAATGTAGATGATGTTGTTACAGTTAAAGCTAATAGTGATATTGGTATCTTCTATGGACAAAGAACTATTCTTCAAAGTTTAAAATCAAAAGGAAACCTTATGTATGGAAATATAAAAGATTTTCCAGATGTAAGTGAAAGAGCTTTCCATATAGATATAGCAAGAAAATATTATACAAAAGATTGGATTATACAAAGAATTAAGGACATGTCTTGGATGAAACTTAATACAGTACAAATACATTTTTCAGAAAATGAAGGCTTCAGATTAGAAAGTAAAGTACATCCAGAAGTTATGTCATCTCAATATATTACTCAAGAAGAAATGAAGGAAATTATACAAGTTGCTAAAGACAATAAGGTTAAAATAATACCTTCATTCGATACTCCTGGCCACTTAAAACAAGCACTTAAGACCCATCCAGAATTCCAATTGCCAACAAGATATTCTGGAAAAGAATCAAAGGCTCTTGATATTACCAATCCTGACGCACGTAAATTTGTTAAAGATTTATATAAAGAATTTGCAGAACTCTTTAAGGATAGTACAGATTTCCATATAGGTGGGGATGAATTTATTGATTTTGATAGAACTAGAAATTATCCAATTCTTACAGAATATGCTCAAAATAAATATGGGTCAACAGGAACTTGGTATGATACATATATAGAATTTACTAATGAGATTTCAAATTATGTTAAAGAATTAGGATTTGTTCCAAGAGTATGGAATGATGCTCATTATAGAATCGGAGCTGCTCATCAACCTAATTTAGAACTAAATAAAGATATAATAATAACTTATTGGACAAGCTGGCATAAAAATATGGCATCATTAAAAACTTTCCTTGAGAAAGGTCATAAAGTAATTAATTATAATGATTCAAAGTTTTATTATGTATTAGGGGAAGCAGCAGGATATACTTATCCAACAGCAGGAAAAATTTATAATAGCAGTTGGCATCCAGGACAATTTCCATGGAGAAATAAAGCTGCAGATAGTGTAAATTACAAGCAAGATATGGAGTATCCATATTCAGAACAGTTACTTGGTGTATCATATGCTATTTGGAGTGATAGGCCTAATGCACAAACTGAAGAAGAAGTTGCTAAAGGCATTTATCTAGCTCTTCGTGAAATGGCAGAAACAACTTATAATTCACAAAATAGAAAAGATTATAGTTTTCAACAGTTCCAAAATACAGTAAATACATTAGGAAACTCACTAGATTATAATAATGAGGTTTCGTCTTTGCCAACAGGTAAACCTATTCAAGTTAAAGTTGTAAAATCCAAACTTGATGAATTAGTTAAAAAAGCTAAAGAAATCAATAATGAGTTATATACAGAAGAAAGCATTAAAAATTTATCAGAAGCAATTTTTGATGCTGAAAAAATTCTAAACGATAACTCTGTTACTCAAGAAAAAGTAGATGAAGTAGCAAGTATTCTTGAAAAAGCTATGGATAATCTTAAAGAAAAAGTAGTAGAGAATACTAAAGATGAAAACACTACTAAATTAGAAGATACTAAAATTCAAAAGAATGACAATGCTGTTCAAAATGGAAATATTATATTGCCTAAAACTGGTGATGATGATTTAAAGATATATTTAATGATAGTAGCTGCTATATCTGTAATTGGAATAGTAATTTTAAGAAAGAATAAAAAACAAAGTTTACAATAAATAATTAGAAGAATGTGGGTAGATTTTTAAAAAGGATATCCACATTCTTTTTTATATTTTGTCCTATATAAGCATTTGTGATACTATAATTAGTAATATTGGAATAAAGAAAGGGGAAGCTTTATGTACATATGCGATCATAAGAATGTATTCTACTATAACAGCCCAATTGGAAAGCTTGGAGTTTGTGAAGTAAATGGGGAAATCACTTATGTTTTGTTTGAAAATGAGAAGTGTCCAGAAGGATATGAAGAGAATGAAACGGAAATTTTAAAAGCAGCAGGTGAAGCTTTAAATGAGTATTTTAAAGGTAATGTAAAGCATTTTGATCTTCCATTAAATCCTCACGGTACAAAATTTATGAAAAAAGTTTGGCAGAGTCTAGAGAAAATTCCTTATGGTGAAACGAGAAGTTATAAAGAAATTGCAGAATTTGTAGGAAGCCCTAAGGGGTATAGGGCAGTAGGAAATGCAAATAATAAAAATCCAATACCTATTTTTATTCCATGTCATAGAGTTGTTGGGGCAAGTGGCAAATTAATTGGTTATGCAGGTGGTTTAAACATAAAAAGGTTTTTATTAGATATTGAATGTAGAAACAAATAAAGAGTTGGGAGACACCTTGTTTTAAACATTTGGTTGTAGATTAAAGCTGTGTTTATAATGTATAATGAAAAGGACTACACAAGAAAGGGATTGATCACATGAAAAAGAGAATCACAGCTTTATTTGCAGCTATGATATTTGCAATAGCTATGGTTGGATGTTCATCAAATACCAAAAAAGAAGAACAGAAGAATGTAGCCACAGCTGATATCGTAAGCAAAATAAAAGAAGAAATCGAAATAAGAGCTATGGGAGCAGCAGACGAGACTATGGTGAAAGACATGTTTCATGTCAACATGGATGATGTTGAGGAGATAACCATAGAAAGAGGAATGATAAATACAGGACTAGAAACTATAGCCGTAGCTAAAGCTAAATCAGGAAAAGCAGAAGAAGTAAAGAAAGCTTTTGAAAGGGTTAAAGAGGAAAAGAAGCAAAGCGCTTTCTATCCAGGAGAATCAGAAGCTGTTGAAGCATCAGAGATTAAGGCTATTGGGGGCTATGTTGGATTTTTTATTATACCAGACTATGAAGAAGGACAAAATAATTCTAAAAAAGCTGTTGAAATTTTTGAAGAAGCCTTAAAGTAAATAAGTAGATTTTTTTTATAATAAAAAATTTGCTATATACTATTGACCTTAACGCAACGTAATAGTTTAGACTTATTTTTGAGGGGTGAGAAAATGGAATATACAGTAAATAAATTGGCGAAACTCTCCGGTGTAAGCGCGCGCACATTGAGATATTACGATGAAATTGAATTGCTCAAGCCAAAGAGAGTAAGTTCGAACGGATATCGAATTTATGGAGAGGATCAAGTGAATATGCTGCAGCAGATACTTTTTTATAGAGAACTTGGTATAAGCTTAGATGAGATAAAAGAAATCATATCAGCATCTTCATTTAATAGAGAAAAAGCACTGGAAAACCATTTAATTGCTCTTACAGAAAAAAAGCAGCAGCTTGAAACTATGATTGAAAATGTAATAAAGACAATGGCTGCTATGAAGGGAGAAACTATTATGAGTGATAAGGAAAAGTTTAAAGGCTTTAAGAAAAAGGTTATAGAAGAAAATGAAAATAAATATGGCAAAGAAATTAGGGGAAAATATGGAGATAAAGCCGTTGATGGTTCAAATGCAAGAGTAGCTGGAATGACAGAAGAACAATGGAAAAAACAAGAGGATTTGTCTAAACAGATAAATGAAGCTCTTAAAGAAGCTATGAAGACAGGAGATCCTGAAGGCGAGCTTGCTCAAGAGGTTTGTGATATGCATAGAGAATGGATTTGCATGTTTTGGAAAGAAGGCATGTATTCTAAGGAAGCACATAAAGGACTTGGGGAGATGTATGCTTGTGATGAAAGATTCAAGGCATACTATGATAAGATAGGTGAAGGAGCGGCTGAGTTTTTTAGGGATGCACTAAATGTGTATTGCACCAAATAATTAGATTCATCAGAAATTTAGTATATAGGGCTAGGATTATTTATAATCCTAGTCTTTTTAATAAAAGTATAAACTAAGAATAAGATACTATATACTTACATTGTAAGAAAGGAATTTAAAGCATGGTATTTAGTAGTATTGTATTCATATTTAGATTTTTGCCAATTGCATTTGGTATATATTTTATTACACCTTTGAGATATAAGAATCTTGTACTGACACTGCTCAGTTTGATATTTTATTCTTGGGGTGAAGGGAAATACTTTCTTATAATGATAGCTTCAATTGTGGTTGATTACACAGCAGGAAGATTCATTGGCAGATATAGAAATAACAAAAAAGTAAGTGCGATGATTCTTGGATTGTCAGTGTGCTTCAACTTAGGAATGCTATTTTTCTTTAAGTATTTCAATTTCTTCATCGACAATGTAAATACATTGTGGGGGTTAGGACTTGATCAGGTTGAAATAACTCTGCCGTTAGGAATAAGTTTTTACACATTTCAGACCATGTCTTATTCTATAGACGTATTTAGATGTAATGTAGAACCAGAGAAAAATATAATAACATTTTCAACCTTTGTAACTCTATTCCCACAGCTTATTGCAGGACCTATAGTTAGATATTCAGATATAGCATTGGAACTTAAAAAAAGATATGTTTCAAAAGATTCTATAGAAAAAGGGATTGAAAAATTTATATTAGGGCTAGGACAAAAGGTTTTGATCGCAAATAATATAGGAATGTTGTGGAATGATATTGAAACCATGAGATTTGAAAAAATATCAACACCTCTTGCATGGATGGGACTTGCAGCCTTTGGACTTCAGATATATTTTGACTTTAGTGGATATTCTCTTATGGCAATAGGACTTGGAGAAATGCTTGGATTTTCATTTCCCCAAAACTTCAACTATCCATATATATCAAGGAGCATATCAGAATTTTGGCGAAGGTGGCATATGACTTTAGGTTCTTGGTTCAGGGAATATTTATATATACCATTAGGAGGGAATAGAAAAGGTTTTTTGAGAACAATAATTAATTTGTTTTTGGTTTGGTTTTTAACTGGCTTGTGGCATGGAGCAAGCTACAATTTTATACTCTGGGGACTTCTTTTCTTTATACTAATCTCAGTAGAGAAAGCATGGTTAAGTAAAATTTTAGATAAACACAAAAAATTTTCGCACATCTACACTTTGTTTTTCCTCATGGTTGGATGGGGACTTTTTGCTATTACAGATTTCAGCTTAATGAGTAAGTATTTTGAAGGATTATTCAAATTTAGATATGAAAGTGAATATCTATATTATCTTCGAAACTATGCTGTGATTTTTATTATAGCTATAGTATTATCAACACCTGTCATACCGAAATTATACAAGAAATATGTGAAATCACCAGCAATTAATGCAGCAGTGTTAATGTTTATTTTTATTATAGCTGTAGCTTATTTGGTGGATGCTACTTATAATCCGTTCTTATACTTTAGATTTTAGGAGGATAATATGAAAAAGAATCCGCTTATGTATATGTTTATATCTGTGATTTTAATTATTTCACTGCTAGATTTTATATCACCAGACAAAAAGTTTTCGGAGTTTGAAAATAGGAATTTAAAAAGCAAGATGAAATTTACTATAAAGTCTTATTTAGATGGTTCTTTTGGAAGAGGTTATGAGAAATACATAAACGATCAGTTTATAGGAAGAGATTTATGGATCAATTTAAAATCTAGAAGTGAGTATGTTTTAGGAAAGGTTGAAAATAACAACATTATTTACGGAGATAATGGTTACTTATTCGAAAAATTTACGTATATAGATAAAGAGAGACTTAATACAAATATAAATGCTGTAAATGCTCTAATTAAAAATTCTAAAACTAAAGTTTCATTGTTAATTGCACCTAATTCTTATGGAATCTATGAGGAAAATTTACCTTATGGAGCGCCTGTTATAAATCAAGCAAAGACTATATCAATGATTTATGAAAGTATTTTTGGTGAAAATGAGGTGAATTTATTAGCTAAGTTTATGGAAGAGAAGGATGAGTATATATATTATAAAACAGATCATCATTGGACGACTAAGGGGGCATATGTTGCCTATAGTGAGCTTATAAAAACTTTAGGACAGTTACCTATAAAGCTTAATGACTATAAAACAATAGAGACACCAGGATTTTATGGCACCTATTATTCAAAGGCTAAGCCTTTCGATATTGATGCAGATAAGCTGTCGTATTATGAATTTTCTAATATAAAAATGACTATAGGGGATAAAAGCTATGATAGTCTATATGATATATCGAAACTAATGACAAAAGATAAATATTCTGTATTTTTATATGGAAATAACCCTCTTACTATAATAGAAAATACTGAAATAGACAATGATAAAAAGCTTTTAATATTTAAGGATTCCTATGCTAATTCTCTTATACCTTTTTTGACACAGCATTATAAAGAGATTCATGTTATAGATCCTAGAAGTTTTAATGCACCAGTTAGCCAGTATATCAGAGATAAAGAATTTAATGATATTTTTGTAATCTATAATTTTATAAACTTTACACGGGATATGGATGTAGTTAAACTTAGAAGCTAAGAGTTCATTGACTAGGGGGGAGGACCTTGTATGTTGCATCTAAAAAGAGGTGGAAGGATTATGAAACGAATATCAATCATATAAATTGATGTGAAGACATTAATGTGATAAAATTACAATTAAGTAACTTAAATGAAAAATTAAGCATTTAAAGTTGAGGACGATTAATTACTTATATTAAAGTGACAGAGACTTATATAAGGAGGAATGTTATGAAAATTTTCTTTGGATTGATAGGGTCTGCTATTTACTTGGTGATATTTTACTATATTATAAAAGTCGCCGTTAAAGATGGCGTTACGGAAGCATACAAAAACATAGAAAAAAATAAGGATTTGTAAAAAAAATTTAATAAGAAAACTAAAGTTAAATACCAAAGCCTAGCTTTTACATATAATAGCTAGGCTCTTTATTTTATCTAATTGATTCTAAGTAGTTTACTTTTTTACCTGTTTTAATTGCATATTCTATTTCGCTCTTTGTACTTGAGCCTATATAGTTATCCTTATTAATTACAAAAATTTCATCAGCCATATCTATTTTTCTTTTATGCATATCATCAAGCATTATCTTTACTTCATCTGTGATGACGGTTCCGAATTCTCCATCGGCATGTCCAAATAGACCTACAGATATGACTATGTTTCCTTGAAGTGTTAGATCCTTTTGGATTTTCATAAATTCGTCTTTAAATCTCGTACTCCCACAAAGAGTAATCACTTTATATTTATCAACCATATTAAACCCTTCTTTCTGAATTAATATCTATTTATTATATGGATTCTTGAACTACCTTTATAAATTCCTGAGCAGCCTTCGATAAATATTTATTTTTTTTATAAGTTATACTAGATTTGCGATAGGCCATAAGTGTATCAAGTTTATAAAATACAGGGTGAGAAGCTAAATTACAGTATTTCACAATGATATCTGTGGTAAATGATACTCCAAGATTTGCAACAGTCATGGAGTAAGTAGTCATAAGTTGATCAAAGATCATTTTTATTTTAGGTTCAAAATCACTATTTTTACATAGTTTAACTGCAAGATCATGCATATGATTTCCCTGCTTTAAAAATAAAAATGGCTCATCTTTGAATACATTTAAATCTAGAACTGGACAATCCTTTGAAAGATGACGATTATTTTCTATGTCATCATAGGAAAGCTGAAAATCTCTTAATTGGTTGTTTATAGAAAAGTTTTTTGGCACTGCAAGAAGGACAGTTTCATGAAAAATATTGACTATAGAGAACAAATCCATGTTAAAAGGATAGCAGTCAACTATAAGATCCATAGTTCCATCAAGTAAAAGCTGTTCAAGTTCAAGAGAATTTCTTTCAAAAATCTCAATCTCAATTCCTGGATGCTTTTCAGAATAAATGGATAGAATTGATGGGAGAAAGCATGATACGAAAAAGTGAGTTCCTCCAACAGATAATTTTCCTGTTTTAAGCTCAGCTAAATCCATCAAGTAGTTATTCAAGTCTTTTTCTAAAGTTACCATTTTCCTTGCAGTATTTATGTAAGCCTTGCCAGCTTCGGATAATTGGATAGGAGATGTGCTTCTATCAAAAAGTTTGCTACCTATCTCTTTTTCTATTTTTAATATTGCTGTACTTAGAGCAGGTTGTGATATATATAGTTTTTTAGCAGCTTTAGAAAAGCTTCGCTCTTCAGCAATTGTAAGTACATAATTTACATTCTGGGAATACATAAAAGTCTCCTATCCTATAAATAAAATTTATAATATTTATATAGTTATATGTATTGGATTATATCTAAAATCAATGCTACCATAAAAGTAAAGGAATAACAATGAGGGAGGATATTATTATGGAATTTCCAATATCTTTACTTTTCATATGTCCAATGGTATTTTTGGCGGGGTTTATAGATGCTGTAGCAGGGGGAGGAGGAATCATCACCTTACCTGTGTACATGCTTACAGGGCTACCTGCTCATCAAGCTTATGGATGTAATAAATTTTCAGCAGCAGCAGGAACAACATTTTCAGCTGCAAGATTTTTAGTTAATAAAGCATTAGATCTTAAAGTAGCCATAATATCAGCTATAAGTGCATTTATAGGTTCAGCAATAGCCTCAAGAATAGTGTTATATTTACCAGGTGAATTCTTAAAAAAGATGCTAATTATAGTTTTACCAATAGTAGCGGTATTAATATTTATAAAGAAGGATTATGGTGAAGAAAATCAATCTGCTGGTCTAAGCAAGAATAAGATGATAACTTTTGCAATTCTTATAGGTGTTTTAATAGGACTCTATGATGGAATATTTGGACCGGGAACAGGTACCTTTGCAATAATAGCTTATACTATGATAATGAAATATGATTTAAGAACTGCATCAGGAAATGCCAAGATATTAAATTTAGCCTCTAACTATGCAGCGGTAATTACCTACATGATGGCTGGAACGGTAGTATATAGTATAGCAGTACCAGCGGCAGTATGCGGTATATTAGGAAATTATCTAGGAGCAGGTTTTGCTATAAAAAAAGGAGCTAAGTTTATTAAGCCTATGATGGTAGTAGTAGTTGTCCTTATATTAGGTAAGATGTTTATAGATGTATTTATGTAAAATTTTTAATAGATAGATTATGGGAGCTTGATATAAAAAATGGATCATGTCTAAGTTCCTGACTCCTAGTCTACAAAATGTTAAAGGGTATAGAAGTTCAAGAGAATATTCTATACCCTTTAATATTTTGAAAGAAGGACATTAGCTTGTGTATGTCAAATTAGATATAAAATATGATAAAGGAGATATTGAGATATGAAAGTTTTACTTATAAATGGAAGTCCACATAAAAATGGATGCACTTTTACTGCTTTGAATGAGGTGGCAGGAAGTTTAAATAAAAATGGAATTGAATCAGAGATAATTCATATAGGAACAAAAGCAATACAAGGCTGCATAGCCTGTGGTAGATGTAGGGAAACTGGGAAATGTGCATTTCGAGATGAAGTTTATAATGAACTATTTGAGAAAATACAAGAAGCAGATGGTGTGGTAGTTGGCTCTCCTGTTTATTACGCAGGTCCTAATGGCTCACTTTGTGCTATGCTAGATAGACTGTTTTACTCAGGTTCAAGATACATGACGAATAAACCAGCAGCTGCAGTTGTAAGCTGTAGGAGGGGAGGAGCCAGTGCAACTTTTGATAGATTAAATAAATACTTTACTATCAATCAAATGCCAGTGGTTTCATCACAATACTGGAACTCAGTTCATGGAAACACTCCAGATGAGGTAAAGCAGGATTTAGAGGGGCTTCAAGTTATGAGAACACTAGGAAATAATATGGCATGGATGATAAAAACTATGAAAGATGCAAAATATACTCTACCTGAAAGAGAAAAGAGAGTATCAACAAATTTTATAAGATAGAAGTTTAAGAATAAAATTGACAGGAGAAGTTTTGAATGGAGATTGAATTTAGAGATTTATGTAAAGAGGATAAGGAATATTTTTTTCCATGGATTAAGGATGAAGAAGTCATAAGATACTCATTGTCCTTATTTCAGAAAATGAAAAATGATGAGGAGATATCAACGTGGTTTGACAAATTATTACTAGATAAGTCATCATATAAAAAAGCTATTGTAGATGTTTGTAAGAATAGAATAATAGGATACGCTGGTATAGCCAAGATAAGTGAAACAAATCTTTCGGGAGAGTACTTTATATTTATTGGAGATAAAACTTATCATGGAAAAGGTGTTGGAACATACGTGACAAAGGAAATAGTCAAAAGCGGATTTCAAGAACTTAATCTTAACAGAATAATGCTTACAGCATTTGAAAAGAATATATCAGCGGTAAAAGCTTATACCAAAGCAGGCTTTAAGATGGAAGGGATAATGAGACAGGCTTTTTATAGATATGGTGAATTTTATAATAAAATTATAATGAGCATATTAAAGGAAGAGTATCTAGCTGATAGCTAAAGTAAATTAACGAATTTATTAATAAATATAAAGTAGGGATATGCTGCAAAAGTGATAAAATATTGTGCAGTATATCTTTTTTATTTTAGCTTTACTGTTGTGGTGAACCATTGACTTCCACCACCACCAAAATCATAATTGATCACTACGTTATAGTCGTCAGTCCATTCTATACTGTATTGGTTAGTAGAAAACGGTCTGAATCCATCATCAGTTCCGATAGATTGGTTAATATCCTTAATAAATATACCGTACTTTCTCACATAAAATGTACTGTTTCCATAAAACCAAGCTGAACGCTCTGATACTACCAAAGTTTTATTACCGCTAGGATTCTTGAAGGAAAAGTACTTATCATCCGAAAATCCCAACATGTAAAAAAATACTCCACCAAGTATAAGTATAGTTGCAAAGACAGTATATAATATTCGATTTATTTTGTCTTGTTTAGTGGTAGCTGGAGTACCATCAAATAAAGGAAATAGTATTAAAACTATTATAAGAATAAGTCTTATAAAATTAGGATTTAAACCAAAGACAAATAGGCTTAAACCAAAACCAAATTCTAAAATTCCTTGCAGTAGTAGAAATATAACTATCAATGCTGCAAAGGATGCTCTTTTACTAGAGTATATTTTCTTATTAGTTTTCATAATAAAATCTCCTATTTCCAAATTATACATTGTATTTTATATAATGATAATATATATGGACTGTTTTATCAATTACATTGAATAAATTAAAATGGCTTTTAGTGATAAAGAAACTTTTTGTATAGAATTACTACATAAAAAAATACCGTATTATTCAAAAGAATATACGGTATTTTTATTTATAGTTACTCTATAAATTATTTTCATAGTTAGTACCCATTATATCCACATGGGTCTCCTACAGCAAATTTCTTGGAAAATAATAAAAAGAAAAATTAATAACACTATATTATTAAAATATCCATAACTATAATTGCAGTTGTTGTTACAATTATTTTCATTATATTTGAAACATTCGGCAGCATTAATGCAGAATTTAGTATTTAATTTCTCTCTTGTTGGGTCAAGTTTTACTTTTTTACATGTGCTTGCGGATTTACCTTTGCAGTTTTTCCATTTTCTAATACATTCTGTATCTTTTACATAAAGATTAGTACATGGTATATCTGAATTCGAATCTTTTAATACAGCTACAGTATCTCTATTCATTCTCATCATTCCTTTATATTTATTTTTTGTATAAATCTGCTTTGTATTATTATATTATTTGAATCAATAATAGCTACAAACTTTTTAAAAATATGTGTCGTAATTTATTTATTATCATATATTAGTAATATAAGATCTATTTAAGTGTAAAAATCTAAAAAAATCTAGAATATGATTTATAGTTTACAAATTATGCGTTTATACAAAAAGATTAAAAAGGAGTGTACCATATGTATAATGAGAAAAATGTATATTTAAATGAAGTCGATCCAACTCCACCTGGGACAGCATTAACACTTTCAAATTGTCAATGTCCGTATACTACAAGTTCAGTTGATTTTAATGCCGCAACTAGTTGTAGGTTTATAGATGTTCCTGTTAGAGTTCTTAATCTTTGCCCAAATAAAGAATTTATTTTATTTGTAACCGTTTACGATGCTGCGAGGAATAAAATTGGTCAAATCTGTGATATATTTGCCAGTCCATCAAGCAATCCTTGTACCACTCCCTATCGTCATAATGTAAGGCTAGCAATTAAAAAGCCTGTTTGCTCAACTGATACAATTTATGTAGTGGTCAATGGAAATTATACAAGTATTTGTGATATATAATAGTTAAATTTTATAATGCTTATAAACTCAGGGCTATCGCATGATAGCCCTTAATTTTTAATTGTGAAACAATTAAATTTCTTTAAGGAACTTTCAGTTTAAATCATTAAAATTTTTAATTATTTCAGCATTTGATGGAGGTGCGAAATTTGAATATGGCTCTGGATTTATTGGAAGTTTCTTTTTAAAAAGTATATAGGTTGGTTTATAAAAATACACATATTTTTCTTGCATCCAATGGATATCTATTTTTTCAATTAATATATGTCCACCTCTTATAACTGGGTACTCTGGAGATAACCAGAAAGGAGCGTTTAAAAAAGCAAAAAAGCATATTACTAAAATGATTAAAAGAGAAGAAGCTATAGAGGTCACCCTGAGAATTCCCACCTTAATTTTACTAGAGAACTTTGATATGAAGTAAATCATTGGTGATATAATAAGACTGAGAAAATTCAAGAAAAATAAAGTATTAATTATACCTAAGAATTCTAAATTTTTTTCTGATAGTTTTAAATAAAAAAGAGAAGTGATATAGATGATAACTACAGAAATATTTATGATTATAATTTTAAAAAAACTATCTCTTAACTTAATAAACATATGGACATCCTCCCCAAATTCAATTTTGTAATTAAAGAAAATAGAGTAAATAGGTTTTGGGATATGATTAGTTTTATTGGTGAGATTATTTAGAAACCCTCGATGAAAATGTTTTCTGTCTATTACAATTATTATACTAAATTATACTAAAAATTAATATGACTATTAATATATAAAAATGATATTTACTAATACGAGAGTGGTTATAAAAAAATCTAATTATTTATAAAACTTAAACATTTTTAATGAAATGATAAAGATTTCTATACGTAATAGAACGTCGTGTATGATATAATCATTAGCATGAGTAAATTTTTAGGCGGGTGAAAAGGTTGAGTAAGAAACTTAATGATAAAAGAATTTTGATTAAAAGAATTTTATTTTTTATTCTTGGAATAGCAGCTACGGCACTAGGAGTTTCTTTGACTATAATTTCCAATTTTGGAGCGGGATCATGGGATGCCTTAAGCGTTGGACTTAGCAATACATTTGGATTGACCGTAGGAACCTGGGTTGTAATAGTTGCAGTAATTTTAATAATTGCTAGTGGTATTCTCTTAAAGAAAATTCCAAGGTTTTCGACACTTTTAACATCTTTTGTAACAGGAGCAGGAATTGATTTATGGCTGGCTGTTTTTAGAGGAATTAAAGTAACAGGTATAGTGAATGAATTTTTAGTTTTTATGGGAGGAATAATTATCATAGGATTTGGTGTGGCAATGGTGGTATTAACTGAGCTTCCTCCAGGACCAATTGATTACTTTATGCTTGTCCTTAAAGAACGATTTAATCTTTCCTTAGGAGTTGCCAAGACTATATCCGAAGCTATAGGACTTATACTAGGACTTACATTCCATGGACCTATAGGGATAGGAAGTATAGTAATTGTAATTATTATGGGACCTGTAATCCACTTCTTCTCTAAAATATTGACCCCTAAAATTAGTAAACATATTAATAGAGCGGCATAAACTAAAAACAGCTGATATGAAATGATTCAATTATTTCGTGTCAGCTGTTTTTTTTACGTAAGGTATAAGATGATTTAGAGGATTTTTATTGAATTTCTTATAAATGTTTTATACGTTTCATATATATTAATATTGAATACTTGTGAGAGACTACAGAAAGAAAATTCTTGGCTGGGGGGAGAGTATGGTAATTATAAAATCTGAAGGTCAAATGATAAATAGTTATAGAAACAAAAAGTTTGTTTCGTCTATGGATGGATTAAGAGAAGCCGAAAAAAAGGAAATAATTTTAGAGGGAATTTGCATAAAGTGCGACAGGGAAAATAATCTTAAAATAAAATTGGGAAATATCATAGGAACTATACCATATGATGAACTTTCAAACGGAGCAGACCACATGAGAATCAGTGAGGCATGGACAATGGTAAACAAACCTGTACAATTTCTTGTTGAAAGAATTGAGAGTGGAGATAGTTATGGGGTAGTATTATCTAGAAAGAGAGCCATGAATATTGTAAGAGAAGAAATCTGGGGTAAACTTAAACTAGGAGACTATGTTTCAGGAACTATAAAAGTTATAGATTCGGAAAAAGCAATGGTTGATATAGGGTGTGGAAATCTAGCTGTTTTATCGAAAGATGATGTGTGTGACGTAAAATTAGATAACATATTAGAAAGATTTCATGTAGGGGAAGAAATAGAGGCGAGAATAAAGGATAAGGATAAAAATAATATCTTTATAAGTACTAAAGAGTTTTGGGAGATTTGGGACAAGAATATAAAAGATATTGAGGAAGGTACTTTTGTATCAGGTGTTATCAAAAATAAGATTTCAAATGGAGTTTTAATAGAACTTAATGAACATGTACGCGGGATAGCTAACTATTATAAGGGAACATCTTACGGAGATGTGGTAACGGTATATATAAAAAAGATAGATCCTGTAAAGAAGAGAATAAAGGTTGAGATTGTAACTGATGATTATGAGTTTTACAAAAAAGAAAAAGAGGATTTTAAAGAAAAAACTAAAGATAATATAATAGGAAAAAAAGATAATAGCAGAAGATGGGAAGGTTCATTTAAAGGAAAATCTCCTTTTGTTATTGTACAAGGAGAACAAAGGGAAATAGAGCATTTCGGAAATGATTATGTATCGATATATCAAATAATATTTGATGTCAAACATAATTATATAAATGAAATACATTATAAAATTCTTGAAATAGTGAATAAACACAGATATGTAACTTCAAAACAGATAACGGACATAATGAATTATTATAAATTTGATACTACTCAAGAACGAATAAAAAGAGCTATGAAGATATGCCTTAAAAAGCAGCTTTTAGAAAGATGCTTTTTTGCAAATAATGGGGGATGTTCAAGTTATAAAGTTTATTCTCTTGGAAAAAATGGAGCTGACCTTCTTAGATATCGTGGAAATAAGAGTTATTGGAACCCACTAGAATCCGTAGAAAAACCGGATAAGATTAAAAAGGTATTGGCTACAAACCAGATAATAACTGCCTATATGAAATGCAGCCATGATTTTAAAAATTATTATATAAATCAAATAATAACTGCAAAAGAAGATGATATTGCAACAGTAAGAGCTAGTGCTATAATTTACACAGAACAGAATGATTATGTGTATGAAGTAATAAGGAGAAAAGAAAATTGGGAAAAGTGTCTATGTGATAAGCTAACAAGATATGAAAAAGTATTTGAGAACATAGAGTTTACAAATCTCGAATTTGATAAAAAGCCTAAGTTTGTAATATGTGGAGAAGATAAGGAGCAAAATATTGAAATATCTGATCTTTTAAAAGGTATGGACTTTAAAAATCTTAGAATTTTATACACAGTGGATAAGCTAAACCTTGTAGAAAATTTCGAAAACTCAATTTATGAGATTAAATAGCAATTTAAAAAAAGTTTTTATAAGAAAATTATTAACAATTTCTGAACCGAATTTGAATAATATTTAAACAAATATAGAAATATAAAGCAATTAATAGATAAAATGAGTGCTTTTTCAATTTTAAAGATGAAAAAATATAAAGTTATGAACTTGTGAAATGAAATTTCAAATAAAAGCGTAGAAATTTGTAATACGGTTTTACTTTTAAAGTTAAATGTTATGTACTATAATTTAATTAATGAAATATATGAAAGCGTTGTTACTGGTTATGCAGGCAAGAGCTAATGATATCTATTGCTAGGTGTTATTAGCTCTTTTTTCGTAATTTTAAATAAGTTATAAAGTATTTTAATTGACTAGGAAACATCGTCTTTCATAAAAATATTTAAGGGGGATAAGATTATGGCAAAGGCAGTACCTCAAAGTATAGCTGAAGAAATTGTAAAATTAGTAGGCGGAAAGGAGAATATTAAAACAGTTGCATGCTGCGCAACAAGACTTAGGATGACATTGCATGATGATAGCAAGGCTGATAAAGTATCAATAAAGGCTATCAACGGAGTCATGGGTTTAGTTGAGCAAAATGAACAGCTTCAAATTATTTTAGGACCAGGCATGGTTACAAAAGTTACTAACATCATTGGAGAACTAACTTTATTAAAGGTTGGCCAAGTTGATGAGGTAGCAGAAAGAAAAGCAGAGCTTAAGAAGAAAAACTCAACACCAGTTAAATTATTCATAAGGAAATTATCCAATATATTTGTACCATTAATACCAGGGTTTGTAGGATGTGGTATCATATATGGTGTTGCAAAGTTATTACAAAATCAAGGGATATTAACAGGAAATGCATATCAAATGGCTTATGTATTAGGAAAGGGCATATTCCTATACATGAATATAATGGTAGGTGTATTTACTGCAAGGGAATTTGGAGGAAGTGAATCTCTTGGAGGAACTATAGCCGGTATCATGATGGCTCCACAACTTGCAAAGATAGTTGTTGGAGGAGAAGCGTTAGTTCCAGCACAAGGTGGAGTTATAGCTGTATTAATAGCTTGTGCATTAGGTGCAGTATTAGAAAAGAAACTAAGAAAGGTTATGCCATCAGTGCTTGATCTCATGGTTACTCCAACTATAGTTATACTAGTTATAGGACTTGGATGTTTCTATATAATTCAACCTTTAGGAGCATGGCTAACTAACAATATCACTTGGCTTGTTAATATATCCATAGAAAAGGGAAGAATGCTTACAGGAGCAGTATTTTCAACCACATTCTTACCACTTGTTATGACTGGACTTCATAGAGCATTGACGCCAGTTGAAACAAGCTTACTACAATCTACAGGTGTTGACTTACTAAGACCAATTTTAGCAATGGCTGGAGCTGGACAAGTTGGTGCTGGTATAGCAATATTCATGAAGACTAAGAGCAAGAGAATGAAAACTGTAATAGGAAGTTCGCTTCCTATAGGTATGCTAGGTGTTGGTGAACCATTAATGTTTGGTGTTACATTACCACTAGGAAAACCATTTATAACTGCTTGCCTAGGATCTGCATTAGGTGGAATGTATGTTGCAGCTAAAGGCGTTGCATCAACAGGTATAGGTTTATCAGGTATTCCGTTAGCACTACTTATGCCAGATGGAAGTGCTGCAATAAACTATTTGATAGGAACAATCCTTGCATATGCTGGTGGATTCTTATTAACTTACTTTACTAAGTGGGAAGATGTAGATGATGGTGATAATTTTGAAATGGATAACCCATTAAAAGATATAATAAAGATGTAATTATAAAGGAAATAAGGGGTATCCTTTTAGGGTACCCTCTAATTCTATTTTAAGGGGATGGCATAAAATGTATGATTTTCATATGCATACAACTTTTTCAGACGGAAGTAAAACTCCAAAAGAAATATTTGATATGGCAAAAGAGCTTAATTTTAAAGCTTTAAGTATAACTGATCATGATACTGTTTTAGGATTGGGGGATGCGTTTAAAGCTAGCAGAGAATCAGGAATACCATATATTCCAGCATTGGAGCTTACTGTGAAGGAAGACGGAATTAAACTTCATGTTTTGGCATATGGTGTAAATAAAGAAAGCGCAGAAGCTGTGAATTATTCTTTAAAACTAAAAAAATATATGGATGAAAAATCATTATCTCAAATTCATGTTTTGAGAAGTAAAGGTCTTATAGACGGGATAAGTGATGAAGAATTCTTTGAAGAAGCAAAAGGAGGACCTCTTTATAGAGCAAAATTTCTTAAGACGTTAAGCAATAAAGGATATTTCCCAGAGGACGAGATAATGAAAAGGCTCAATGAATACTTTGGAAAAGAAGGATATTGCTATATGGAAGATAAGTTCCCATATATGAGTTTTAATGAAGGTTGTAGTTTTATAAAAAATATAGGTGGAAAAATAGTTTTAGCACATCCAAATAAAATAAGAAAGAAAAATGAAAAGCTATATAAGGAACTGATAAATAGCGATTTTTTAGATGGTATAGAAGTTTATCATCCATCTATAACTAAAGATACTGAGATGGAGCTTATGAATATAATTGAAGAAAAGAAACTCCTTTGTACAGGTGGAACAGATTTTCATGGTATATATATGAAGAATCCTAGAGAAATAGGAACTGTAGAACTGCCTGATATAGTTATAGAATCTTTAGAGAAACTCATGATATAGATTGATTAAGAAGGATTTTCTAACCTATGAGTAGAAAGGTATAAGATAGTAGAATTGCATTATCATATAGGTATTAAAACTATGTATGTAAATGTTGAATAAAAAAGGAGCAAATAGGAGATAGGTTAGCATGAAAAATTCCTATAAAATAGTTAGACTTATAAATAATAATGTTGTCATGTGTAAAGATAAAGAAGATAAGCGCTGTATGCTTATAGGAAAGGGTATAGGCTTTAAAAAGCAACCTCAAGATATCATAAGAGACCTGACTAACGTAGAAAAGGTCTACTATCTTGTAGATGAAAATAATGCAAAAGCTTACAGCTCCATAGTTGAAAGCACAAAATCAGAAGTTATAGGAGCCGTTGAAGAGGCTATAACTCTAATTGAGTCTTATACTCAAAAGCCATTAAACGAGAGTATCCACGTGACTCTATTAGATCACATAAATTTTGCTATATCTAGAATAGAAAATAAGATAAACATAAAGAATCCTTTGATTCATGAGATAAAATTTTTGTATACAGAAGAATTTTTGATTGCAGAAAAGGTTATTGAATTTTTAAATGACAAGTTGAAGATAGAGTTCCCTTATGACGAGGTGGGGTTCGTAACTATGCATATTCACGCAGCTATAACTGAAAAAAAGATAGAAGAAACCTCCATGGCAAATGAAATTTTATCAGATATACTTCATTTTTTAGATAAGAATTTAGGACATAAAATACAAAGGAACAGTTTAGAGTATTTTAGATTTTTAACTCATCTAAGATTTTCTATAGATAGAGCTATGAATGGAAAGAATGTAGAGAATCTATTGATTGATACTATCAAGGAAAAGTTTGAAAATAGTTATAACTTGGCAGAAAGATTATCGGTATATATTTATGAGAAATATAAAATTTACTTTAACGATGGGGAGATAGGATATATAGCGCTGCATCTTCAAAACATATTAAATGAGAGAGAGCAGAATAAATACACATCGGTATTGTAAGGAATAGTAAGAAATTTTAATTAATTAGTGAAGAGTGAAAAGTTATTGAAACTAGATTTAGAAAACATAAACGGTGAAAAGTTGTGATATTTTTCGGTTTTAGTAAAAATAAAGATGCTGTTATGCGTTAGAGCATAGCAGCACTTTTTTAGTTATCTTGTTGTTTTTTCCATTCATGTTGACCGAGACTGTCATTAACTGCTTTGTTTACAGAGGATCTTATGTCGTCCATGCTACTTTTAAGAGCATTTTTCACAGCTGACTTTATTACAAAATAGAGAACTATAAAGGTAATAATACCAGATAAAAGCCAATAGAAAAATATCATAAGTAACCTCCACTGATTTAAATAATTAATATACTTCTTTAGCTATATGTTAGCATATATTGTAAAAATAGTATATAATTATATATATTTAAATTATTGGGGGAATACTATGAGCACAGATAAAATATTTCTATTAAATGCTGTATTGTTTTTTATAATATATGCAATGAGATATAAAGACGAACTTTTTAAAAGATTGATTATCTTCGCTATAGGGAGTGCTATAGCATATTTAATTATGCATTTATTAATTTTTAAAAAAGATTATTTTAATATATACACTTTCATCAAGTATTTTATTGTTTATAGCGTTAGACTGGATATATTATCTTGTATTTGTAGATAAAAAGAAATAAGTATTTAGGATAAATAAGACTATTCGAGAGGATAGCCTTATTTTTATTGTAAAGAATAGAATTATCGTATTTGAGAAAAACAGCATTAATATTATCATATTAGTAATTATAGACTAAAAAATTAGTGAAATAACAAAAATGTATAATTTATACAATAATCAAAAAAAGATGTATAAATTTAATTAAATGAATAAAAAAAACGAAAAAATAATTAACTTTAATTGGAAAATGTGCAAAAATAAATGAATTTAATAAGCACTTCAATTTGAATTTTAATTAACGTAGCTATATAACAAGTTTTATAGAGGTATTAATATTAAAATCAATTTGTTTGGAGGGAATAAGGATGTTAGAAAAGTTACAGCCACAAAATGTTTTTTATTTCTTTGAAGAAATGACCAAGATTCCTCACGGATCAGGTAATGAAAAGGCGATTAGTGATTATCTTGTTAACTTTGCAAAGGAAAGAGGACTTGAGGTTATACAAGACGATATTCTGAATGTAATAATAAAAGCACCAGGAACTGATGGATATGAAAATGCTCCAACTGTAATAATTCAAGGTCATATGGATATGGTGTGTGAAAAGACAAAAAATAGCACCCATGATTTTATGAAAGATCCTTTAAAATTAAGGATAGACGGCGATTATGTATATGCAACAGATACAACTCTAGGCAGTGATGATGGAATAGCAGTAGCATATGGATTAGCTGTTATAGATTCTAAAGATGTAGCTCACGGACCAATAGAATTAGTTGTGACTATATCTGAAGAGACTGGAATGGATGGTGCTGCTGCATTAGATACATCTGTCCTAAATGGCAAAATACTTTTAAACATAGACTCCGAAGAGGAAGGAATATTCCTTGTCAGCTGTGCAGGTGGAGTAAATACTATAGCTAATATCAAGGCAGAATGGGAACCATTTAACGGGACTGCTTTAAAATTAGAAGTAAGCGGATTAAATGGTGGACACTCAGGAATGGAAATCATAAAACAAAGAGCAAATGCAAATAAATTAATGGGCAGGCTTTTATATATACTAAGCAAAGAAGTAGAATTTAATATAGTTTCAGTAAATGGCGGAACAAAGCACAATGCTATAGCTCGTGATTGTGAAGCAATAATTACAGTTCTAGAAAACGATTTCAAGAAAGTTATGGATATTTGTAAGAATACAGAAGAGATCTTTAAGTCAGAGTATAGAGTAGAAGATCCTAATGTGTCAGTATCTACTGAAAAAGTACAAAGTTCAGAAAGGCAATTGACTAAGTGTGCTACAAATAATGTAGTTAATTTTATGGTGGCAGTACCAGATGGAGTACAAACTATGAGCAAAGATATAGAAGGATTAGTTGAAAGTAGTTTGAACTATGGGGTACTAGTTACCACTGATTCTGAAGTTAAATCTACATTAGCTGTTAGAAGTTCTGTTAAGAGCAAAAGAGAAGCAATAGTAGATAAGATTGAATGTATAGTGAAAGTTAATGGGGGAGCTATAGTAAATGAAAATGAGTATCCAGCTTGGGAATATGAAGAAGATTCAAAGATAAGAGACTTATGTGTAGAAACATATAAGAAATTATTTGATAAAGAACCTCAAATCAATGCAATTCATGCAGGTCTAGAATGTGGACTTCTTAAAGAAAAGATGAAGGATACAGAGATGATAAGCTTTGGTCCAGCATTAATGGATGTACACACTGCAAATGAACACATGAGCATATCCTCTGTTGCAAGAATGTGGAATTTCTTGATTGAGTTATTAAAAGAAATAAAGTAGCTGCATTAATTTAGTCAATAAGCCTATTGTAAAGAAACCCATACAAATAAAATTACAATAGGCTTAAATTTTAATAAAGGGGAAATATATATGAGTCAAAAAACAGGCGTGAAAGCAGAAAACAAACTTTCCAGAACTGCGTATGGCGGATGTAAAGGGGACGATTATGTACCTTTTGTTCCAACCTCTACGATAATGCCAGAAACTACAGGCTACTCTATAGTTTTAGGTGTTATCCTTGCATGTTTCTTCGCAGCAGCAAACACTTACTTAGGATTAAAAGTTGGATTAACTATTTCAGCAGGAATCCCAGGTGCCATAATAGCAACTGGAGTATTAAAGGGAATGTTCAGGAGAAACAATATATTAGAAGCTAATATGGTTGCTTCTCTAGCTGCAATGGGAGAATCCATAGCAGCAGGTATTATTTTCGTATTACCAGCATTAATACTATGTGGATTTGGATTAAGTATAACTACAGTAGTAGTTGTATCTTTAATCGGTGGAGTTATAGGGATATTCTTCGTGACACCTCTAAGAAGATATTTAATAGTTGAAGAACATGGCAATTTGGTTTACCCAGAAGCTATGGCAGCAGCCGAAGTCCTTGTAACAGGTAGTGAAGGCGGTTCAAGTTTTAAGACAGTTCTTGCGGGTCTTGGTATGGGTGCTGGATACAAATTGTGTTCAGGTGGATTCCAATTATGGAAAGAACAAGCTACGTATATAATTAAATCTTATCAAGGGACTATGATAGGAGTTGACTCATTAGCATCATTATTAGGTGTTGGATTTATAGTAGGAACTAGAACTTCAGTCCTTATGTTTGCAGGTTCTGTAGTTGCATGGTTTGTACTTATTCCTTTAATAAAATTATTAGGGGCAGGACTTCCAACAGCTATATTCCCATCTACTAAACTTATCTCTGAAATGACAGCTCAACAAATATGGTCAAGCTATATTAAGTATATCGGCGCAGGAGCCGTTGCAACAGGCGGATTTATTTCCCTTGCAAAATCACTTCCTACAATAATAAGAAGCTTTAAACAAGCTATGGGTGGAATGAAGGCTGTAGGAAGGGAAAAGCAAGATAGAATTAATATGGAAGCTCCTCTTGTTTGGGTTGTAGGTGCATCAGCATTTGCATTTGGTCTTACATGGCTTTCTCCAATAATGAAGGGTGGATTTATAGGAGGATTATTAGCTGTTATATTTAGCTTTTTCTTCTCAGTTGTATCAGCAAGAATAGTTGGTATAATAGGAGCTTCAAATAATCCAGCCTCAGGTATGACAATAGCTACTTTGCTATTTGTAACAACTATATTAAAGGCTACAGGTTCAGTTGGAGATGAAGGTATAAAGAAAGCATTACTAATAGGTGGAGTTGTCTGCGTTGCTATTTGTGTAGCAGGCGGAGTTGCTCAAAGCTTAAAGACAACATTCATAATAGGTGGTACTCCAAAGAAGGTTCAATATGGAATGGTTATAGCAATAGTAGTTGCTTCAATATGTTCAGCATTTGTTGTAAACATGCTAAGCAATGCTTATGGAATAGGTAGTGAAGCTGTTCAAGCACCTCAAGCTAACCTAATGAAGATGATAGTTGAAGGAATAATGACAGCAAAACTTCCATGGACTTTAGTTTTGGTTGGAGTATTTATAGCTATATTCTGTGAACTTGCAAAGATTCCAATACTGCCAGTTGCTCTTGGTATTTATCTATCAATTACATTAAATGCAGCAATATTATGTGGTGGTTTAATAAGAGTTCTAGTAGAAAAGAAATTTAAGAGTGATGAAAAAGCACGTGATGCAGGCATTGAAAAGGGCACACTTCTCGCATCAGGACTTGTTGCTGGTGATGCCATAATAGGTATAATAATAGCCCTATTTGTAACATTAAATATAAATATAGGCTTTGGAGCCAATATAGCTCCAGCAATAACACAAAGTGATATATTAACATTCGTAATGTTCATCTTGCTAGGAGGTTGGATTTATAAAGTTGCAGTCAAAAAATCAAAGGGAGCTAAAGCTTAATGAAAAATAATAAGAATAACTCAGAAAAGAATAAAAGTTCTAAGTATAATTTTTTACTATATGTGCCTGAAATCAAACACGATGATTGGAAGTTGAATGATGAAGGTAGAGTTGTACTGTACTTTAAGGTGAACGATCCAATAAAGAGATTTGCAGGATGGCTAGTAAAAAAGAAGCCAAATTGTGATATGACTTTTGATGAACCTTGCTCTGATGCTTGGCTAATGATAAATGGTGAAAACAGCATATATGACATAGTAAAAGTAATGCAGGAAAAGTATAATGACTCTATGGAAAATGCCATATATAGGTTAACAACTTATATTAAATTTTTGTCAAAGAGAGGCTGGATAACATTTAAAAAAGTAAAAGAGGAAGAAGTTCAAGAGGTAGCATCAATGTAATGGCTGAAAATAAGATATTCAAAAGAAAATAAAATTTAGAATATGTTTCATAACGGTGACTTTTAAGATTTGCCACAGGATGTTTTAGCTTCCTGTGGCTTTTTATTTGTCATAAACCTGTCTATGAAATTAAGGGAGAGGGGTATTAAGCAAAATTTTATAAAACCAAATATTTCAAGAATGGCTTGACTAAATAATATATCGATGATATTATAAATACCAACGGTATGTATGGAGGTGATTTAATAATGGCACGTAATAAACATCCTGAAGAAACAGTAAAATTAATTTTAGATGAAGCTTTAAAGCTTTTTATAGAAAAAGGCTATGAAAGTACTTCAATTCAAGATATTATCAATAATTTAGGTGGACTTTCAAAAGGTGCAATTTATCATCATTTCAAGTCTAAAGAAGAGATTTTTCAAGCTGTCTGCAAAAAAATTGGGGATGAAAACTCTATTTATTACAATAAAATTCGAGATGATAAAAGTAAAAATGGCTATGAAAAGCTAAAAATAATGATAAAGTCAGCTTATGTAAATCCAAATAACGAAGCAGTCATGGCAATGATTACTAAAATTATGAATGATCCTAAATTTTTAATGAATCAAATTTCAGAAATATATGAGTTGGTTGCGCCAGTATACATTGAGCCTATTATAAGGCAGGGAATAAGTGATGGATCTATCAAAACCGATTACCCAAAAGAACTCGCTGAGGTCATTATTACTTTAATAAATATATGGATTAATCCTATTATTGCAAGGACAACACCTGATGAAATGAGAAGAAAGGTAGAATTTTTACAAGTAATTCTAAAGGGTATAGGTATTGATATTTTAGATGAAGAAATTACGAACCAATATGTACTATACTGCAAGCGTTATTATAAATAAAAAATAACTGCTCTTAAATGGGCAGATTATTTTTTACAACATACATACCGACAGTCGGTATATTAAGGGGGATTTTATGAAAAATACGAATTTATTTAGTAAGGACTTTACACTTGTTGTAGCTGGGCAGATTATTTCGCTTTTTGGTAATTCAATTTTACGTTTTGCTCTTCCGCTTTATCTGTTGAGGGAAACAGGTTCTGGAGCAATTTTTGGAATTGTAACAGCATGTTCTTTTCTGCCAATGATTGTTCTATCATTTTTAGGAGGAATTTTAGCAGATAGAGTGAACAAGCGAAATATTATGGTTGCTCTTGACTTTTTAACTGCAATTATCATATTAGTGCTATTTGTTGCCATTGGTAGACTTCATATAGTTCCTTTATTTATTGTAGTTTTAATGCTTCTTTATGGAATTAGCGGAACATATCAACCAACAGTTCAGGCTAGTATTCCAGCTTTAGTTTCGGAAGAAAATATATTATCTGCTGGAGCAATTATAAATCAAATTGGTGCTTTAGCGAATCTTCTAGGGCCTATTATTGGAGGGATGCTATTTGGGGCATTTGGAATTATTCCAATTCTGATAATCAGTATCGTATGCTTTTTAGCATCTGCTATTATGGAGATTTTTATATACATTCCATTCGAACAAAGGAATAACAGCATTGGTATGATTTCTATTATAAAGAATGATTTCTATAAAAGCACAAATTATATAAAGAATGAAAAGCCAATCCTTATTAAAATCATTGGGCTTATTGCAATTTTTAATCTTGTTTTGACAGCAATGTTGATTGTAGGTATACCTATTTTAATTGTTGATATCCTTAAAATGAGCGATGTATTACTAGGAGTTTCACAAGGAGTTCTTGCAATGGGGGGGCTTTGTGGAGGAATACTTACAGCTGTATTGAGCGAAAAATTAAAGCTCTCAAACTCCTATTATTTATTATTTCTTTGCAGTATATGCGTTGGAGTAATGGCTATCCCTTTTTTGCTTGATATGACAAATATGGTATGCTATGTGGTAATGACTGCCACAAGTTTTATGATAATGGGGCTTGCAACAATCTTTAGCGTACAAATGATAGCTACTGTACAAATCGAAACTCCACCAGAGCTTGTAGGAAAAGTAATTGCACTAATGATGTCTCTTGCAATGAGCGCACAGCCTATTGGTCAAGCAATATATGGAGTAGCTTTTGATAAATTTTCAAATAATGCGGGAGCAATATTGATTAGTGTTATGATAGTATCTGTTACAATTTCAATTGTTTCAAGGAAGATATTTAGAAAAATAGATATGTAATATATCAAGAAAAACATCTTAATTAACTTATTTTGAAAGTAGATAGTGAATAATATATCTTCACTATCTACTTAAATTTTTATATTATGATTAATCGAATCAATTTTAAATTTATTCTAGTTACTGCAGTTAACTAAGTTTGGGGTTAGCTCATAATCTACAGAAGATTGAAGTTCCCCTAACTGGTTTGTCCACACATTCATTTTTATAGCTACTTTCTTAAAACCGAGATTTTCATAGACGTGTTGAGCACGGGTATTCGTTAAGTTTGTATCTAATACTATCTTGTCAACATTCATTTCATCAAAAAGATAAGAGATAAGCATTTTCAAAGCTTTTGTTCCATATCCTTTTTCATGATAAGAAAAGTCACATATCTTTATTCCTATTTCGGAAGTTCCGTCTACAATTCTAAAGCTCATTTCTCCAACTGGATTGGAGTTTATCTCAATAATGAGGGTTTTAGAATTTTCTCTATTTTGGCTGAGCCTATTTCTCAATATATTTATGTCAGTATTAAGTCCATTTGGAAAACCAGCGTGAGCCATGATTTTTCCATCTCCCCACCAAGCACAAAGCTGCTCAGCATCATTAGGAGTAGCCTGTCTTAAGACTAAATCATCTTTCTTTAAATACATAAAAAGCCCCCTTTTATTGATTTAGAATTTAGGATTATATATATTAATTATAGTTGAAAGGTGGATAGTAATGTATAATAATATATAGAAAATAGTAATTTTTATGTAAATTAGACTTGCATATGTGATAGGAGCGGAGATAATGATTAAAAATATAGTTTTTGATATAGGAAATGTACTTTTGAATTTTAAACCAGTTGAATATTTGAGAACTAAGATGGAAGAAGAAAATATTAAATCAGTGAAAGAGGCTGTTTTTGATAGTCCTGAGTGGCCAATGTTAGATGAAGGTACTATAACAGAGAAAGAGGCTATAAGAGTTATAAGTGAGCGAAATGCAGAAATTAAAGACCTAGTTGAACTGGCTTTTGATAATTGGTACGATATGCTGACGCCTATAGAAAATAGTGTAAAGCTTCTTAAAGAATTGAAGGCTAAGGGATACAATCTTTATTATCTATCTAACTTTCAAGAGCTTGCTTATGATTATATCATAAAAGAATATGAATTCTTCGGATTGTTTGATGGGGGAGTGGCCTCCTTTGCAGAGAAACTTATGAAACCTGACAAAGACATATATGAAAAACTTATGGAGCGTTATGATTTAAAGCCAGAGGAGTGCCTATTCATGGATGATACTGCTTTAAACATAGATGGAGCAGAGAATGTAGGCATGAAAGGAATAGTATTTACTACAGCGGAAGATGCAATGGACAAGCTTAAGAAATTTGATGTGTTGGTGTAGGGAAGGATAAGAAGTCGTTATCTATGTGTACATCCATTGCTATAGAATAAAAGTTTAGGACATTTATACTACTTAGGTTATAAAAATAGAAATTTGAAGGGAACATTAATATGAGTGTTTGTAAGGAATGCTATAGTGAAGAAAATCGTACAACTCCACTAATAAAACCAAAAGAGTGTTTAGAGAATCATAAACAATATATTTGCGGAACTTGTGGCAGATGTATTTGTATTGATAAAGACGAAAAGAGAAAGGTGCAACGATGGAACTTTCCTTTTAAATCCTTAGAAATAGCGAAAGTATATTTAAGAACTGCGGACTTTACCATGAAAAAGCCTTGCGGAATTTATGAATTAGTTAATTCAAAAGGGAGAAAATCATACAAAATATTTGTAAGCATAGATGATTTAAAAATATATCTTAGTAAGAATAGGGATAAAATATGTGAATTAATGAAGCCTATTTATATAAGAGAGAAGTATGAAGAGTTTCCAAATACAAAAGTTAAACTTTTGAATGAAGAAGAAGTAGAGAGATATTTAACAGAACAATCAAAAGGTCAGAAAAAGATATAAAAGCTTGGAAATTATTATTTAGTCTAAATGGATTAATCCATTTAGACTAATATCAATCCAAGCTTTTATAAAAATCTAATACACCATAATTTTTCACCAAATCTAAATGTTTTTGAATCCGCCACCTTTAACCTCAGCTATATCAAGAATATTGAAGAAAGCCTTGGGGTCTTTTTTTAGTATTTCATTTTTTAAAGCTATCATTTGACGAGACGTCACAACACAGTAAAGCATTTTCCTATTTTCATGGGTGAACTCACCAGTAGACTTTAAAGAAGTAACACTAAGATGCAGGTCAGACATAATAAAGTCTATTATCTTATCTTCTTCGTCAGTTAATATGAGCATAAGTTTTTTAGTTGAAAATCCTTTTATGACTTTGTCAAGAACTATACTTTGAATGCACATGGATATTAGAGTATAAAGTGCTCTAGGCATTCCAAAGATTATAGCCCCAAGGATAACTATAAGGATATTTATACCAAATCCTATGGTGCCTATATTAAAATTAGAGTTCTTTTTTCTGATAATCATAGCAATTATATCAGAACCTCCAACAGAGCCGTTTCTTAAAAATATAAGACCATATCCGAGTCCGCATAAAGCGCCTCCATATAAGCAGTATAAAAGTATATCATTAATATTTATTAAAGATGATAAAGGTTTTGTTATCATAAGAGAAACAGATAATGATAGCATACCTATTGCTGAATATAGGGTGAAGTATCGGTCTAATTTTTTATAGCTCAATACGAAGAGTGGTATATTGAGAAAAAACAAACTAATTCCAGAAGGAAATCCTGAAATATATTCTATAATTAAAGCAATTCCTGTAGCACCTCCGCTTAAGAGCTGAGCGTGACTTAAAAATAAATTAATTCCCAGAGAAGCGATAAGTGTACCTAAAAATATTATTGATATATCAAGCAAGAAGCTTCTATTCTTAATTAAATCTTTCATTAAAAAACCTCACATATAAAAATTAAATAGTTTTATTATAGTTTTAAAAGAATAAGTACCTAAGAATTTCATCATTTATAATCCCTATAATTATTATAGTATAAGAAGGTAAATTGGTACTTATTATAAATTGTAATTAAATTTTCTTTGCTTTTTAATTTAATTTGATTGATTATATTATTCATTTAAGTACCTCCTTTTATTCAAATTATAACATATCAACAATACATCTTTATGAATATGATTTGAATTTATCTTTCAAGAAAAGTGTTAACCTTTGATTATACTAAATAGTTCGTTTAATTCTTTAATTTCATATGTAGGATTGATATCATCGTAAGTATTTTCTAATGAATTAGGATTATACCAACAGTTGTCTATACCAGATTGGATGCCGCCTTTTATATCTGATGATAAGGAATCACCTACTATAAGAGTTCTTTCAAGATTTAAATCAGGAATCCTATCAAATACATAATCAAAGTATTCCTTCATGGGTTTTTGATAACCAGTATCCTCCGATACAAATGTATCTAGAAAGTAAGGTCTAAGTCCTGAAGCATCTATTCTTTTATGTTGAGTCTTTGAAATACCATTAGTTACAAAGTAAAGCCTGCAAAATTTACTTAAAGCTTCGCATATCTCTATAGCACCATTCATCAAGTCGTGACCTTCACTTAAAGCTGCAAGATAAAGAGTATTAAAATTTTCTCCGTCTGCAGTTATACCAATTTCATCAAAAAGTTTTTGAAATCTAGTCTTAGTTATTATGTTTTTTTCAATTATTCCTTTTTCGAAATCTCGCCACAAACTTTTATTTATTTCGTTATATCTCCTCTCGATATCATCGTTGAAAGGATAGCTATGATCTAAAAAAACCTTTTTTAGTGCTGATTTTTCGGCTTTTTTAAAGTCAAGTAACGTATCGTCTATATCAAATAGTATTGTGTCATATCTTAAACTCATTGTAGAATCCCCCTTTAAACTTTATATAAGTAATAACAATTTTTAATTTATCATAAAACTTACTATAATGCTACAAGTAGTATTAGTTTTTTTATCTATTATAAATATTATTTTCCATAGAAGTAAACAAAGTTTTAAAGCAATTAGTTTGATACTCAAAGTAATTGCTTTAAAAATATATTCATGATAAAATGTCATTTGTCCAGTACACATATTTTACGGAGGAAAACAAATGAAAAAGAAAAAAATATTAAAGATTTCAATAATATCATTTATAATGATGGTTTTTATTGCTCTTGGCTTTGTGGGAAATTACTTTTATAATCTTGCTTTAAATCCATATACATCAAAAGAAGCGATATTTGGAACAGAGGAAGAGGCGGAAGCTACAAGTGGACAACTTAAACAAGAAGATAAAGATTGGCTATTAGAAAAATCAAATTATAGTGATGAATATATAATATCTGTTGATGGATTAAATCTTCATTCTTATAAAATCATAAATAAAAATAAAACAGATAAGTGGGCTATTGTAGTTCATGGCTATACTAGTGAAGGTGTGAGAATGAGTTCCTATGCTAAAAGATATTATGATATGGGATATAATGTTTTAATTCCAGATTTAAGATCACATGGAATCAGTGAAGGTGATTATATAGGAATGGGATGGGATGACAGATTGGACATTATTGAATGGGCTAAAGTTTTGATTAAAGAGAATTCTAATTCAGAAATAGTTCTTCATGGTATATCTATGGGAGCAGCAACAGTTATGATGGTATCAGGAGAAGAACTTCCTAACAATATTAAGTCTATAGTAGCTGATTGTGGATATACGTCTGCTTAGAATCAATTTGCATATCAACTTGATGATTTATTTGGATTGCCAGCATTTCCTTTTTTACATTCGGCAGCAGTAATGGCGAAAATAAGAGCCGGATTTAATATATCGGATGTTTCAGCAATAGAACAGGTGAAGAAATCTACAACTCCAATATTATTTATTCATGGAGATGAGGACAAGTTTGTACCATATTTTATGATGGATGAGTTATATGATACAGCAAGCTGTAGAAAAGAAAAGTTAACAATAAAAGGAGCTGGGCATGCTAAAGCTTCACAGGTTAATCCAGAAACTTATTGGAATACAATCGAAGATTTCATAAAGTGATTAATTATATAAAAAAGAGTGATTTTTAGAAATCACTCTTTAATTTTATTTAGAAAAGATCTCTTTAGAATCTATAAGTTCAAGAGAAGAATCAAATAAATCACAAACTTCTTGTGAAGGATTTTTACTAATAAGTGATACTATTACAGCTGCAAGAAGACCACAGAGGAATCCAGGAATAATTTCATAAATACCTGTATATGATGAAAGGAACACATACCATAAGCCATCAACTAAGAATCCTACTGATATTCCTGCAATAGCTCCTGAGTAAGTGAATCTTTTCCAGTACAATGAAAGAATGATAACAGGTCCAAATGCAGATCCGAATCCACCCCATGCACAAGAAACAAGAGCCATTATACCTGAACATTGTGGGCTATTAGCAATAAAATATGCAACAATTGAAATTACAATAACAATAATTCTTCCTGATCGCATCATTTCTTCATTTGAAGCATTTTTACGAATTAGTGGTTTATAAACATCAGATGCAAAAGCTGATGAAGAAGCAAGAAGCTGTGAATCAGCTGAACTCATAGCTGCAGCGATTATTGCGGAAAGAAATATTCCTGCAATGAATCCAGGGAAAATAACTCTTACTATTTTAATAAATACAAGATTTGGATCGTTTATTATAGAATCCCCGAAGAAATGCCTTCCCATTATTCCTACAATTGATGTAAGAATCAAAATTAAGCATGTCCACAAACATCCTATTTTTTGAGACTTTTTCATCTCCTTTTCTGATTTAATAGATATGTATCTGATTAAAATATGAGGCATTCCAAAATACCCAAGGCCCCAACCAATGCCTGTAAGAATATCAGAAATACTTTTCCAATCAAAAGAGCCACTTGATAAAAAATTATAGTAATTTTCAGGGAAAACAACTTCAGGAGGAACATAGGAAGATGAATTCATAATAAATAAAACTATGAGAGGTGTTAAGAATAATGCACCTAACATCAACATTCCTTGAAAAAAGTCTGTCCAACAAACTGCGTTAAATCCTCCTAAAAAGGTATATGTAACAATAATTATTGTTGCTACAAGCATTGCAAGTCCAGACTCTATTCCAAGAACTAAATTGAAAATCTGACCACAGGCATAAATACTTGAAGCAGCATAAATACAGTAAACTATAATAAAAACTATAGCAGAAATTACTTGTAAAGAAATATTTTTTGTTTTAAATCGATTTGTTAAAAATTGAGGGATTGTAATAGAATCATTTGCTTGTATAGAAAATATTCTAAGCCTTGGTGCAACAAAAAGCCAAGAAGCTAGTGTTCCTAATAAAAGCCCAACAGAAATCCATACTTGACCAACACCATAAAGGTAGATTGATCCAGGAAGCCCCATAAGAATCCAAGCACTCATATCACTTGCACCAGCGCTTAGAGCTGCAACAAGACCGCTCATGTTTCTTCCACCTAAAAAATATTCTTTTTCACCTCCGCTTTTGCTTGACTTGATAAAAAAGTAAATTCCAATGCCTATTACTAGACCAAGATATAAAATAATTGCTAAAAATTCTGATTTGTTCATACTATATATCCTCCTATGTATAAGAAAAAATTATAATTAATTGTGTGATATAAAAAATATGTTTGATTTTATCACTTAATATAAAGAAAAGTCAAGAAAATCTTACAAAAATTCATAGATTTATTGACAAATTATAATAATTAGATATATAATATTAGAAAAACTAATATAAAAGAGGAGCGAAAGGGTTAAAATGAACCTAAAAAAATATGAAGCATTTATAAAAGCTGTTGAAAAGCAATCTATTTCTAAAGCAGCATTGGAATTAGGCAATACTCAATCTAGTGTTACTCAATTAATAAATAGCTTAGAAAAAGATTTCGGATTTAAATTAATGAGTAGAAATAAAGGTGGAATAAAATTAACTAAAGAAGGCATCATTCTTTATGATTCAATTAAAAACGTACTTGATGCCAATAAAAATCTTATGGACACAGTTTCGGACATTAAAAATAATGGACCAAATATTATTAGGATATCAATGTTTAAAAGTATTGCTGTTCATTGGATGCCTTGCATTATGAAAGAATTTCAAAATATGTATCCTGATACTATATTTAAACTTTATGATGGCTGTTATTCTGAAGTTGAAAACTATATTAGAAGTGGAGAAGTTGACATAGGGTTTGTTTCAATGCCTGTAGATATTAAATGTGAATGTATTGAAATTGCCAAAGACAGACTTCTTGGAGTGTTACCAATTGGACATCCATATGCTAAGAGTAAGACCATACCTATTGCTCAATTTGAAAAAGAGCCAGTTGTTAGTTTGATCGACAGCACCGATAGGGATGCAAGAAGAATTTTGATTTCTAAAGGTATAAATCCTGATATTAAATTTAAAACAGCTGATGATTATGCCATGTTATCTATGGTGGAAAATGGACTGGGTATATGCATTGCTCATGAATTAGTACTTAAAAATGATAATCATAAGATTGCAACTGTTGAATTAGATCCACCAGCATTTAGGACAATTGGAATTGCAGGAATTGATTTAGATAATGCTAAGCCAATTGTTAGAAAGTTTATTGAATATTTGATCCGGTGGGCTGAAAATAATTCTATTTATAATTCCATGTAAGCTTCTGATTTATAAATCAATAAAAAACGGTATAGCAACCATAAAGTGCTATACCGTAGTTTTTTTATACATATAATAATCTTTTTAAACTTGAATCTTTTCGCCTTCATCAACCTTTAAGAATATTAAAAGTCCTATCACGAATAGTATTATAAGGCTTAGAACACCTTTTCTTGAGTCACCAGTTATTTGAGTTGTTAATCCCATTAGAAGTGGGCCAAATATTGCAGAGAACTTGCCAACTATATTGTATATTCCAAAAAATTCTGATGATTTTTCTTTTGGAATAAGCTTACCAAAGTAAGAACGGCTTAAAGCTTGAATACCTCCTTGAGCACTTCCTACTAAAAATGCAAGAATCCAATAATGAAGTTCTGTAGTCATAAAGTAGCCAAATATTGATATAAATGTATAGGTTACTATTCCTACTAATATCATCTTTCTTGGAGAATATTTTTCAGCAAGCTTTCCGTAAATTATTGCAAATGGGAAAGCTACAATTTGAAGCACCAAAAGGATTATCATAAGCTTCGAAGCACTCAAACCTAAATCTGTACCATAAGAGGTAGCCATTTTAATTATGGTGTTTACTCCATCTATATAAAAGAAATAAGATACCAAGAATAAAAATGTGCTTCTATATTTTGAAATGTGTTTAACTGTTTTGAATAATCTTTTAAAGCTGTTTCTTATAGCATTTGGTTCATGTTCTATATAATATTCTTGATTAACGTTTTTCATCATTGGAATAGAGAACACAAACCACCAAAGAGCTGTAAGTATAAATGCAACTCTTGTAGCGCTTATGGTATCTAAACCAATAAGGCTTGGTTTGCTGATTAAAACCATGCTTATTATAAAAGGAATACAGCTTCCTATATACCCATATCCGAATCCTAAGGAAGAAATTTTATCCATTCTTTCCTCAGTAGTTACGTCTGTTAGGAAGGAATCATAAAATATGTTGGAACCAGAAAAACCTATAACACTTAAGGTATAGACTATGCTACAGAAAATCCAATTTCCTTCACCAACAAATGATAACAATGCTGTAGAAATTACACCTATTATTAAAAATGTTGAGAAGAATTTTTTCTTATAACCTTTGTAATCAGCTATAGCACCTAGGATAGGAGCGAGAACTGATATTATGAGTGTTGCAAGAGAATTTGTATATCCCCAATATGCTGTTGATGTAGCTGGTGATAAATTGCTTGCAGCAACAGACTTGAAGAATACTGGAAGTATTGCTGTGGTGATTGCTAATGAGTAAGCAGAATTTGCCCAGTCGTACATAATCCAGCTTTTTTCTTGTTTTGTCATATAAAATCTCTCCTATAAAAAATTTACCCATCATAATGCGAGATAATAAGTAAAAATAGCAGCTTCTTATGGGTATATATAGATTATATATTAACGATGTTAAGAACACATTACGCCTTGTGAATAATATTTATAGCTACTTTGCAAGCATATATTTTATAAGAAGTTTTATAGTATTTTCCAAAGCAGTTATGTGAGTTCTTTCATAATGGTGAGTTGCACTAACTCCAGGCCCTAAACATGCGAACTTTAAATCAGCTCCCCATAAAATAGCTTGAGTAGCATCAGAACTATAACTGTTAAATACATCTACAGCATAATCAATTCCGCTGTTCTCTGCTATCTGAACAAGTTTATTTCTAAGATAGAAGTCATAAACGCTCTTTCTATCCTTAGCAGCTATAGAAACACTGTATTCGCTTGAAGTTTGAGCTTCTCCAACAGGAGCTATATCAATAGCAACCAGTTCTTTAGTCTTTTCAGGTATAGCAGATGATAGACCATGTCCCATTTCTTCGAAGTTACTTATATAAAAATTAGTAGTATACTTTGGCATGATATTATTATCCTTGAAATATCTACAAATCTCAAGAACCATAGCTATAGCAGATTTATCATCTATATATCTTGATTTTATAAATCCAGAAGGAGTTACCTCAAAACGAGGATCCATAACAACAAAATCTCCAACATTAATTCCTAGCTTTAAAACATCTTCTTTAGAAGATATTTTTTCATCAAGTCGCACAAGCATTGTATTTTCATTTCTTTCAGAGTTAGCTTTTTCTTGTCCATAGATGTGACTTGCTGCATATTTAAATGTTATAGAACCACGAATCTTTTCGCCTTTATTGTTTATTACATAACAATTTTCGCCTTCTATAGATGCCCAAGCACCTCCGCCTATTTTATGATATCTCAAATATCCATTAGGTAGAATTTCCTTTACCATAGCTCCTAAAGTATCCATGTGAGCAGAAATTGTAAGTTGTTCATCGTCAATTTCTCCACGAAGAGTAGCTATAAGAGCTCCCTTTTTAGTGAAATGTACACTTAATCCTAAAGCTTCAAAATCTTTTTTAGCCTCTATAATGGCATTTAATGTGTATCCACCAGGACTAGGTATGTTAAGATATTTTTTCATCATCTCAAGAGTATTTACTAAGTCTAAATTCATTACTTTCTTACCTCCTAGAAATCTTTTATACATAAATTATACCATGTTAAGGTGAAAATTGGGAAAATATAATTAATTTATAACTGTTGAAAAATCATGTCAAGATAATTTAAAATGAAAGGTAATGATAATAATAAGGGAGAATATATAATATGAACATTTATCTTATAAGACATGGTGAAACAGATTGGAATAGCGTTAGAAAGTATCAAGGAAGAATGGATATAGAACTAAACGCTAAAGGAATAGATGAGGCAAATTCAGTTGGTAATAAACTTGAAAGTTATAATATAGATTGTATTTATTCAAGCACATTAAAAAGAGCTATGAGGACAGCAGAGATTATAAATAGTTATGTAAGTGCGGGAACAATAAATCCAACAGATGAAATAATAGAACTTAATTTAGGAGAATGGGAAGGAAGAACTTGGGATGAGATTCAAGTAGAATACAAAGAATTTCTTAAGACATGGATGACAAACAGGGTTAAGGTGAAAATTCCAGGGGGAGAATCCTATGGTGATGCAGAGATTAGAGGCATAAATTTTCTTAGAAATCTTGTAAATAGTTGTAACTACGAGAATGTGGTTGTTGTATCTCATGGAGCGCTTATTGCAGCTGTTTTATGTTCCATACTTTCTATAGATGCAAATCATGAAGGGAATTTCAGAGTGGATAATTGCTCCATAAATCATATTTACTATGATAAGGAAGAGGACAAGTTTACTGTAATAACTTTAAATGATATTAGTCATTTAAGAAAAAAGTAAGAAAGAATTTATAGAATAGAGTTATTAAATGTAATAAAATAAGTTAATAATAGTAGACGTAAGATAAATATCAAACAATAAGAATAAATTAGGGAAGGTGATATTATGAAAAAGAACACTATAGTAAGGGTATGTGCAACTGCACTATTGTCTGCAGCAGTATTAGGAGTTTTATCAACAGTTGTGGAGAAAAATAAGGTTAAGACTGAGGAAAAAGAAGCTGTTACTGCATAAAATGAATTTTTAGCTTTGGGTGAAGCTTTAGAATTCATTATCTAGGAGTGTGTTTGTTGTTATTTTAAGCTTAAAATAGGTGAGAGATAACAATGGCTATCCATTAAATAAATTGTAAATATCACATAAGTTCCTGACAGAAGAAGAAGGCTTTCCTTTAAGGAAAGTCTTCTTTGTGTCTTTGTGGAGAATATTCATAATGGAGCCTTCAAAATTACTAGCCTCCCAAGGTAATATCTTGTTTATCATACCATTCAAGGGCATCTATAAATTGCTGTGGATTAAAATCAGGCCAATAATCATCTACTATATAAAAATCAGAATATACTGATTGAACTGGAAGAAAACCGCTTAAACGTCTACGGCCTCCCCACCTTATTATCAAATCAATTCTAGAGATATCATGAGATTTAAATACTTTATCTTTGCTTAAGGGTTTATTGTAGTTTAAATCCCATTCCCATCCATAATTCACTAGAAAATTAACTTTAATTCCACCCTTACCGAAAATACATCTTGTAGTAAAGGGCTTCAATTCTTCGGGAAACATTGGTGAATCAGAATTACCGATTACCAAGAGTTCAGCATCTTCTTTTGAAAGTATATTTACTGAATCTATACAAGCCTGTATGAAAGCATCTTTTTGGTAAGAAGGACGTTTAGTATTATCAACAGTAAAACCATAATAAGTGATTTCATTTATACCGTACTGTTGGCATAATTTGAATAATATCAATCCGGGAGATATGCCAAAGTCATATCCTTTTTCCTTTGTCATTCCGTGAGAAGCCGCCCACCTTCTATTTCCATCCGGAATTATTCCTATATGTTTTGGTAATCTCATATATATCACCTCAAAAATAGTATGCCTAACATGAGATAGGATTATACAGAAAAAATTTGTTTATAGTGAAGAAATTTAGGTAGTAAAGGGTGAAAAAGTTTAGGTTGGTTTGGAAAGAAAAGAGATTAGGGGGGGAGGGGGAAGAGTATATAGAAATAGCTGCCCTATGGCAGCCTGCTTATGGTATCTATTTATTTAATTATAGAACCTATGAATTTCCAAAGTTCATCGGAATCTATTTTAACTATATTTCCACTTAGAGCATCTTTCACATAAATGGTATGCTCATCTATCAAATACAAATCTAAACTATCATTTCCTTGACCATATAATTTTATAGTATACTGAGGGAACTTTTGATAAGGAAGTTTCCTAGAAGAATACATGTTAGAAGTTTTTGCAGAACATAATATATTTTTAATATCATTTGTATGATCATTTGTTAGTGTCATGTAACGTCCATTTGCAGCTTCTGTTTTTATTTTTACTGTTTTTACATTAGGCAAAGCATTTTTTAAGAGATTTTGACCACTAAAATAGTTACATATTATTTTATAAAAGTTTTCTGGTATATCATAAAATTTATTTTCATAGGAGAATAAGTCTTTAAAATATAGGCCTTCAGTATAGCAGTGTTTTTTTACAAACTGCAGTTTTGCTATCACTGGAGCAGAATATACATCAAAATCACCATCATGAAGTGTAGCATTATCAAGAGAAGCTATAAGGTTATCTCCGTCATCTTTGGACATAGTGATTGATATAAAATCATTAAATAATAGATTGACTTCTGTAGAATTTGTATCTGGATCATTGGATTGCCACAATATTATCCCTATTATAGTAAAAAGGAGGATTGATAAAATAGCACAAATGCATATAAACTTTCTCTTCATAGAATCATCACTCCTTTATAATTTCATTAAATGCTTCTATAGCATTAGGAGATTCAAACCTTTTATTGTTAAATTCCACATAAGGCCCATCAACTAATATTTCTATGTTTTTACCATCTAAAACTGCTTCTAAAGTTATCTTAGAAGAAGTCTTAGAGTCTTTGACATCAAGAGGATAGAGTCCACAAAGAGCGCGGATAGCGCCATCTTCTGGTTTTATATTTTTTCCTCTGTATTTAAGGTTTGTAGCATTAAATAAATAATATATTGATGAATTTGAAAGCTTTGTTTCAGGTGCAACTGGATTTATTAAAGTATATAAATTAGAAGGAACATCTACAAATTTTCCAAAGCCTTCATTAGTATCTATATATACTAAATTTTTATTTATAACATATATATCTACAGTATTTGAATCTATCAAAGAACTTCCATGAAGTTTGTAAGCTGGGAATTCTTGAAGTTTATATATAGTAGATAAAATATCTTTATTATTCTTATATTTAGAATGCATCTCGGTATTTATAGAGCCTTTTTTTATGGAATCTATCACATCAGAAGAAGCAGGGACGTTATCTTCAAGTGGCATATCCATCATAGAAATATAAAAGGTCTTATTAGCAAGATAGCTTTCTATGGGTTCATTGGTGATTATATAGTTATCAATTAACTTGTAAAGCTTAGAGAGTTTTCTGCCACCATATAAAGTACCATCCTGCATGAAATACTTTGAAGAAATAGATATACTATTTTTCTTTCCATCCTTAATATAGGATAAGTTAAAGAAATCAGTTATGTTGTAACTATCTAGTTTTCTAACTTCTTTTAAAGAACTTCCTAATTCTATGAAATGTGATAATACTTCTGGGTCATCTATTTTCAAGGTATAGTTTTTATGAATAACAGTTAAATCATCTATATCAGTTAAATCAGGAGATTTAGTTAATCCGTCTAAACAAAGCAATAAGAAAACACCTAATATTATGCAGCTACAAAAAGTTATGAGAGATGTTTTACTTTTCATCTTTAAACACCACCTAAAGCAAGCATAAAAAATTATGCCTTTAATTATATACATTTTATCATTTAATTTAAATATGCACCACTATAGAGAATTATAACCAAAATAATGTAATAAAATATTAATAACCCAAAATTTAATTTTTTAAGAGGAACAATACAGAGAGCTTTAGATAAATTTTATAGGAATAGCAAAGGTGTGCTGTAAAATTATTTATGATTTTACAGCACACCTTTTAATAGAGTCTATATATGAAATTTATAAGTAGTTTATTTTACAAGACTATTCTTTTTATCTAAGAAATCTTTATACATATGAATAACGGCTGGTGATAATAGTAAAAGTGCTATAAGGTTAGGGAATACCATAAGACCATTAAATGTGTCTGCAAGTTCCCATACCAAATCAACTTTAGCACAAGAGCCTAAGAATATAAAGAACATAACTAGTAGTTTAAATACCATCAAGCCTTTACCATTAAATAAGTATTTGATGTTCGCTTCAGCAAAGAAGTACCATCCAATTATTGTAGAGAAAGCAAAGAATAATAGTGTTATAGCTATAAAGGAATTACCTATAGAACCCATACCAACACCAAATGCTTCTTGAGTTAGAGCTATACCAGTTTTCCCATCTCCTAGAACACCAGTTGTCAATATAACTAAAGCTGTTAAAGTAAGAACTATAAATGTATCTATAAATACACCAACCATAGCTGATAAACCTTGTTCTGCAGGATGGTTTACTTTTGCTATAGCATGAGCATGAGGAGTTGATCCCATACCAGCTTCGTTTGAGAAAAGTCCACGAGCTACACCATATCTCATAGCATTTTTAACTGTTACACCTAAAGCGCCTCCAAGCACTGCTTGAGGATTGAAAGCACCTACAAATATCATTTCAAATGCAGGAAGAATATGAGTATAGTTTTTAAATACTATAAACAAGCTTCCAATTATATAAAATAAAGCCATTATAGGTACAACTTTTTCAGTAAATGATGCTATACGAGAAATTCCACCGATAAATATGAATCCAGCTAAAATAGCGATTATAACTCCAACTACCATTTGATTTACACCAAATGCTGAATGAAAAGCATCAGCGATTGAATTAGCTTGTACCATGTTTCCTATAAAGCCTAAAGCTAGTATTATTGTTACAGAGAAGAAAGCTGCAAGCCATTTACAGTTAAGTCCATCACGGATATAGTAAGCAGGACCACCTGTAACTTGTCCGTCTACTTTAGTCTTGTATTTTTGAGCTAAAGTAGCTTCAGCAAAGATTGTACCCATACCAAAGAATGCACTTAGCCACATCCAGAAAATTGCTCCTGGACCACCAGATACTATAGCTGTGGCAGCTCCTGCAAGATTTCCTGTACCAACTTGAGCTGCAATAGCAGTTGCTAGAGATTGGAATGAAGACATTCCGTCTTTACCAGCTTTGTTTCCAAATTTCATGCCGCCGAAAACTTGTTTAAAAGCAGCTTTAAATTTGGTAACCTGGACAAATTTAAGTCGGATCGAGAAGTAAATTCCTGTTCCACAAAGTAGAAAAATTAATACAGTATTCCACATAATGCCATTAAATTTTACTACATAAGGTAATAATGCGTCCATCAAATCACTCCATTTCTTAAATTTTGTAAATAAATTGTTTATAGTATAATTATACTATAAACCGTTTACCATTAACATTATAAGTAATAAAATATAAAATTATGTAAAAATTCGAAAAAATCATACCTTTTAATTATAAATAAAAATAATTAAACGTGAATTATTGAAATATTGTTAAAAATTTGAATTTTAAGATAGTATATATTAACCTAAAAAGCAGAGTCGTTAGCGTAAAATATAGAAAACCTAACTACAAAAGGTTAAATTGTTATCAAGACCTCATATAGTTGTGTGAATTTACTTGAAAATTAGTATTTAAAATCTATAGGTTTATATAGAAAGATATGAGTTTAATTGTCATATAATATAATTAGATTTTTTATGTAAATATAATAAAGCTTGGCAACTCTAAATTTTAATAATATATGGGTCAATTAGAAATTGGTGTGTTAAAGAATTAATAATTTACTAAGAAAAGAGTTTAATTTTAACTTATATGATGTATAATAATTACACAGGATAGAGTACAGAAAGGACAGGTTTTGTATGATAGCAATAGAAAATGATAGAATTAGAGTGGCCATAAGCGAAAAAGGAGCTGAGGTTAAAAAAGTATACGATAAGAAGAAAGGGTTCCAATTCATGTGGAACGGAGATAGACGTTACTGGGGAAGAGTATCACCAATATTATTTCCGATAGTAGGAAAGTTAAAAGATGATACTTATACTTTAGATGGAAAAGAGTATAAATTAACTCAACATGGTTTTTTAAGAGATCAGGAATTTATTGTAGATAGACAGACAGACACTATGGTACATTTGATGTTTGCTTCAGATGGAAGGTTTAGAGACGTTTATCCATATGAATTTGAAGTTCATGTAATATATGAGGTTACAGACAATATGCTTGATATAAACTGGCAGGTTGTAAATTTAGAGGAGAAAGACATGTACTTCTCTATTGGAGGTCATCCAGCATTTAAAGTTCCGATGGCAGAAGGTGAAACCATAAAAGATTATTATCTAGAGATTCAACCTTCAGATAAGGAAGTTGAAAGAATTGAATTAACTGGAGAAGTTAAGAAAGAAGAAAACTTAGAAAAATTACCTTTAAATGCAGAGCTATTTGAAAAGGATGCTGTTATATTCAGCAATGTAGATGGAATAGCGATTAAGAGTAATACAAATTCTCATGAAATAAGATTAGACTTTAAGGATTTCCCATACGTAGGAATATGGACTAAGTATATGTCAGAAGATAAAACTGTAGCTCCATTTGTATGTATAGAACCATGGTATGGAATTTCAGATTTATTTTATACTGATGGGGATTTAAAAAACAAAGTTGGAATAAATAAGATAGATCCTCAAGATGTATTTGATTGTGCTTATAGTATAGAATTTATTTAATATTACAATTTAGGAATGTAGCATATTTTTATGAAATCTGCTACATTCCTTTTTGTTTTGTAAAACCATTAGAATATTACTTATTATATTTTCCTATTTTATCATCGATTGAAAGTATCTCACCTTCTGATTTACAAACAACCTTAATATAGGCAGATACTTTATTGCAGCCGTTTTTTAAAGCTACAAGCTGACAGTTCTTTACGATTTCCATAAGTTCATTATAGTCTTCGCCTTCTATAGTTGTTTCAAAAGGTCCAACATAATAATTAAGGCCTGTACTTGCGATGTAGTCAATAACTTCATCAACTATTCTTATTAGTTCATCATTGTTATGTACATCGGGTAAAACCTGTATTGCTACACTTGCTTTCATATTATTTTCTCCTATCTATTTCATTTTTGAATGACTCTATATATTCATCACAAACGGATGTAATTTTTTCAAGGCTTTCACTACAGGAGGAATCATATACTCCTATAGTGTAGAAACCAGCTTTCTTTGAAGTTTCTATGGCATAGAGTGCATCTTCAAACACTACAGTTTCAGCTTTTGAGGCTTTTATACGTTTTAATGCTAAATAGTATATGTCAGGCTGACTTTTTCCAACACCTGTTTCATCACAGCTTATGATTTCTGAAAAATATTGAAGTATATGGTTGCGTTTTAAAGCACTTATAGCTAAATCCTTAGAGGTAGCTGTAGCTATACACATGCTGATATCTTGTGAGTGTAAGTTTTCTAAGTACTCTTTCACATAGGGCTTGCATGGAATTTCATAGAGATACTGATTTTCTATGAAAGAGTTTATTTCATTAATTACTGTATCTACAGTTCCTTCAATATTGTAATGGTCAATGAAGTATTTTGATGATTCCTTCATTGACATAGAACGTATTATATCTATTAAATTATCTTGAGGAATTTTGCCTTTGCTCAATAAATAATCACGACCTAGATTATGCCAATAGGGCATAGAATCTAAAAGTGTACCATCCATATCAAATATAGCGAATTTAAAATTCCTCATAGCGTCCTCTCTCTTTTAATGTTTCTTCATCCATAAGGCTGATTTGGTCTATCATGTGCATTTTAAAAGTCATAGTTCCACCATTACACTTAAGAGTTTTTTCATAAGCCAAATCTCCGCTTACACCCATTGTGATGACTGCCGCAGCCGTAGCGTCAAGTATATTTTCAGGATTGGCTCCACAGAAAGCTCCTATCATTGAAGTAAGCATACATCCTGTTCCTGTAATTCTAGACATAATAGCACAACCATTTTTAATAAGATAAGCTTTATCTTTAGAAGCAACTATGTCTATTTCGCCTGATATTGATATAACGCAGTCTAGCTTTTCGGCTAGTTTTTTAGCCATATCAGCAAAGTACGGTGCTGATTTCTCCGATATTCTATCTTCTTTTGCTGCATCAACACCAGATACACTACCAACACCAGTAGCTATAAATTTGATTTCAGAAGCATTTCCACGGATTACAGAAAAATGCATATTCTTTTGTAATTCATCAAAGGCATTTTTTCTAAAAGAGGAAGCTCCTACTGCCACAGGATCAAGAACAATAGGATGAGACAGTTCATTACTTTTCTTTCCGGCATTAATCATAGCATCTAGATTATCGACAGTTCCCATATTTAAAACTAGACTGCTACAACCACTTGTTATCTCAGCTGTTTCTTTTTCATTATGAGCCATAGTAGGGGAACCACCACAAGCTAAAACTACATTAGCGCAATCATTTACGGTTACAAAGTTAGTAATACAATGTACAAGAGGTTCTTTTATTCTTACATTGTTTAAACAGTTTTTCATAATATCTTCACCTTCTCAATAAATTTATTTGATATAACTTTAAATTTTAATGGTTTTTGATTACTGATTTACAAGCATTCCATTTACTATATGCCATACTTTAGCTCTTTTTAGTACCTTTATAAGTGCAAATCCAAGGCATGATCCCATAAGTGATGATGGCAGATATGAAGGTATGAATATCCAAAATGGTGTACTTGGATTTAATCCATAAAATTGGACCATAAAAGGGTAGACTAAAAGTGCACTAAGAATACCAGTTCCGATTACTTCTCCAACAACGGCCATATAAGTCTTTTTTGTTAGCTTATATGCAAGCCCTGCAAGAAAAGCACCAACAATTGCCCCTATAAGTGCTTGTATACTTCTTCCACCAAGGAGCATTCTCATTATGCCAGTTAAAAAAGCACTGGCAAAGCCTCCTACTGGTCCAAGTAGTACCCCAGCAATTACATTCATCATGTGCTGAAAAGGAGCCATCCTTGGAAAATATACAAAGGTACTAAGCACATAGCTTATACATGATAAAAGGGCTATAAAAATTAGTTTTTTAGTTTTTTGATTCTTCATAAATTTATTCCTCTTTTCTTAGTAATGATGTTTGAAAGTTAAGTGCAATAAAAAAGGCACAAAAAGAAGATGTACCCGCGGTGGTGCACCCCTTTTTATGCCTAGGTATTCTAAATTCTATGAATTAAATTACTGACCTAACTAACATAAAAGTTACGTAATACGTATTTAGTTTTTTAATAATTATTCAGTATAGATTTTCTTAAGATTCCTTGCAGCTGCTTCTATGTCTGGCTTTGCGATTATGGCTGAAATAATGGCTAGTCCATCTATTCCGGTCCCTTTGAATTGAGCCGCATTTTTTTCATTAATTCCGCCTATAGCAACTATAGGGATTTTAACAGATTTTCGTATTTCAGCTAAGCTTTCCATTGTTACGGAACGTGCATTATCTTTTGTTGAAGTAGGAAACATTGCTCCAACTCCAATATAATCAGCACCATCATTCTGTGCTTTTACAGCTTCATCTACTGTTGCTGTAGATACACCGATAATTTTATCATCTCCAAGGATTTTTCGTACCACATCTGCTGGAAAGTCAGATTGTCCAATATGAACTCCTGCTGCATCAACTGCTAATGCTACATCGACTCTATCATTGATTATAAGAGGGATGTTGTAGCTATCAGTTATTGCTTTTACACGGACTGCTGTGTTGTAAAAGTCTAGCGAAGAACAATCCTTTTCTCTTAATTGTACAAGAGTAACTCCGCCTTTGATAGATTTTTCCACAGCTTCTTCAATAGTATTAGTACTCATCAGGTCTCTGTCTGTACATAAGTACAATGTATAATCCATATCTGCTCCTTATCTGCTGCAATGTTGCAACGTTGAATAAAGGCTTCAACAATAGTTGCATAAAATAATAAAAGTGCATTGTCTTAAGACAGCGCACTTTAAAAATCTTATTTTACGCTCCCTACGACAGTTTTAACTGACAGGTTATAAGGGTCAGGTTTCACCTTCTCAACTCCAGAACTTCTTAGTTCCTTAGTTCCCCTGCGAAGCTTTTATTAAATTTTAAATTTAAATCTGCTAATAATCATGATTTATAGCTATGAAATCATTGTACCATGTGAGAATTAAACATACAAGATAAAGATTATATTATGAGATATTATTTTTTTGTGATAAATTAAAACTTAAGTGAAACTTTTTTGTGGTTGTGTAAGTCTAACCTATGTAATGATGAGCTCATTAAAAATTTTTCATTACTAGTAAAAAGATTAAGGGTGTGAACACTAAATGGACAATATTTTAGAGGTGAAGAGAGCGATAAAAGGAGATAAGGAAGCTTTCTCTAATCTTATAAAAAACAACAAAGAATACTTATACAAAATAGCTTTTATGCATGTGAAAAATGAAGATGATGCATTAGAGGTAGTTCATGAAACGGTTTATAAGGCGTTCATTTCAATAAGAAGGCTTAAGAAACCAGAATACTTTAGGACTTGGCTTACAAGAATGCTTATAAATGCAGCAATAGATAATATAAAGAAGAGAAAAAATCAGATAGCTATAGAAGATATTGAGATTTGTGAAAAATATATTTTAGAAATAAACAGAGATATATCTTTAGATTTACGTAAGGAGCTAGACAAGCTTAAAGATGATTATAAAAGTGTAATCACCATGAAATATCTGCATGATATGAAGATAAGCGATATTGCGAAGGCTACCAATAAATCTGAAAATACGGTAAAGACCAACTTAAGGCGTGGACTTAAGATTTTAAAAACCAGATTAGGAGATGATTATTAATGAGCAATAATATAAAGATTCCTGAAATGCTTGATTCAGTTATAGAAGATGCAATGAGTAAAGGAGAACAGTATAAGAAAAGAGAGAAGCATGAAAGAAGTAAAAGGAGAATTATTGCAGCGGCTTCGCTATGTGCATTAATAACGTTGGGATTTACCAATGAAGCTTTTGCAGAAAAGTTGCCTTTTATAGGAAATGTATTCAACGAAATAAAATATTCTATTGTAGATAAAGGTGAGTATACAAAATATGCTCAAGGAATAAACGTAGAGAGTACCTATGGTGACGTATCAATAAAGGTGGATGAAGCAGTTTGTACAAATGATAATTTATTTGTAAGTATTATTATAAAAGATAAGAAAGGCTTTAGTAAAAAAGGTAATGATATAACTGAATATATGAACCATGCTCAAATGAATTTTGAAGATATAACGAGAGTAGATTTCAAAGATTATTACAATGATGAGTTTACAGATATTTATAGCAAAATATCTGTAGGCAAAAAATATAAAGATGGTTTTGAAGGACTCCATACATTTCAGGGCGCATTAGGAAACTTTGTAGATGAAAACACATTTATAGGAGTTATAAAATATGATTTGTACTCTCTAAATGAAGAGGTGCCAAATACTTTCAAAGTTAAGCTGGATATTAAAAACTTGGCCTATGGATATAGAAAAGGTGAAAATGATGAAGGTAGAACAAAAATTAATGGTCAATGGAATTTAGAGTTTGAAGTTGAAAAAGCGGAATCAGATAATTTTAGAGTATTAAAGCCAAATATAAAATCTAAAGACATAAATATTGAAGAGATATCACTAACACCATTTGGCACTACAGTAAAAATAGAGGTTCCAAAAGAGCTTAAAAATAGTTTTTATAAGCCATTAATTGAAGACGATTCTGGAAGGGAAATAGGATTTCAATCAGGACATATATCAAAAGAAACAGAGGAAACAGCAACTATAATTTACGAATGTAATGCTATAAGAAAAGAATCAGAATATATAAAGATAAAGCTTCCAGATAAAAATAATGAAAATATAATAAATGATGAAGTGACAATTAATCTAAAAAATTGAAATTTATTTTGGCAAATAAATTGACAATAATGTCTAAAAAATTGTGTTTCAAGTGAAGCACAATTTTTTTATATAAAGATAAACCTTTTAATTATAATAGGTTTAATTTATGAAACATAAAAATTAAAAAATTGGCATGAGATATGCTTAATATATAAATGAAAAGTAAATACTATATAGTATAAACAGTTTAAGCTAATCTTAAGAAGGATTAGAAGATATAGAAAAGAAGTATTACTTTAAAATAAACACCAATCCTAAAATTAAAACGCTATTATCGAAAACCTATATATAAATTAAGTCTACAAAGCTTTAATTAGCTGGAAACACCGTTTTTTATCTTTGAGGTAGAAGGCGGTGTTTTCAGGTTTCATATAAATATTAAGAGTATAGAAATAATTTTTAAAACAGTTTATAAATGAAAAAATATGGATATTATATAAGGGGTAAAGGCATAAAATAATATGAACCCATAAAATACAAAAAAAGTAATGAATAAGTAGTATTGAAAATTATATTTTAAGTTTTATGAATCTACATTGACATTAATAAAATTTTAATTTAGTGTATATAATATATAATTAGAGAATAAAGATAAAGTATGGAGGATATAGATATGTTTTTAAATGAGCTAAATGAGAAACAAGCAGTAGCATTTATTAACTTAGTTACTGAATTTGCGCTGTCGGATCATGATATCGGCAAAGAAGAAGAGTCGCTTATGGAAAAATTTTGTGAGGAAATGAACCTTTCAGAAGAAGTTATAGTTGAGATGGATGAAGATGAGGCTTACAAAGTAATTGAAGGTAGTTCTGACAGAATAACAAACATAATGTATTTTGAACTTTTAAGAATAGGACTTGTTGATGATGATTATGATTTTAAGGAAGTAGATTTCATAGAAAAGTTTGGAGACAAGATGGGAATACCAAGATCAAAAAGAATGGCAATCGTAAATTATTTTTATAGATTTCCCGACACTGAACCAAAGAATGCGGAAGAAGCTAGAAAAGAGGCAGAAGAACTTTTAAAGTAAACTTATAATTAAGAGAACAGAAAGTTTCTAAAGATATTATTGATTTGCATTATAAAATTATATATAAAAAAGTGAGACTAGTCAAAAGACAGTCTCACTTTTGTTGTTTTCCTTCATTTACATCGAGTTTTTTATTGTACAAAAACATATAAAAGGATGCTGCAAATATTATTCCATATCCGATGAAACTATACTTATCAGGGAACACATCAAATACTATGATGCTTATTATCGCTGAAAAGATTATATTTGTGTAATCAAATATAGATACCTCTTTTGGAGGAGCATATTTATAAGCTAGTGTGACTCCAAACTGTCCCATACTTGCAAATACTCCTGATAATAAAAGGTATAGCATTTGCTTTATTGTCATGGGTTCATAGGTCATAAACATAAAAGGAAGAATGGATACTACAGAGAATAGAGAAAAGTAAAATACTATAGTATAAGACTGTTCTCGACCGCCTAGAGCTCTAAGGCAGGTATAGGCTACAGCAGCACATAAACCTCCCAAAACTCCAACTAATCCAGGAAGCATATCAAAGCTAAAACTTGGCTTTATTATAAACAATGCACCAACAAAAGCTGTAAGTATAGTTAGCATTTGTTTTTGATTTATATTTTCTTTCAGAAATAGAGAACAAAATATTATAACAAAGAATGGATTTAGCTTATTTAGCATATTTGCATCAGATAGAACTAGTCTATCTATAGCATAAAAATTGCATAAAACCCCTACGGTTCCAAATACGGAACGAAGGAGAAGAAGTTTTTGGTTTTCCATTTTACCAAAGAAGCTCTCCTTGTGTTTTATAATAAGGGCTAAAGCAATGGCTAAAGATACTGAATTTCTAAAAACCGTCTTTTGAAAAGCTGGAAGGTCTCCAGACAATTTAACAAAGGTAGACATCATAGCAAATCCAAAAGCTGAAAATATCATAAAGGCTATACCTTTACTTCTATTACTTATATTGTTGAAACTAATTTTAAACACCTCCTCGTCTGTTGAATAAAATTTTATGTCATGAAAGAGCATTTATAATACGGTAATAATATGATTAAATAAAGTTAACTTCTAAAATCAATTAATTAGTCAAACGGATCATGACTATCTCTGAACGACTTCCAATTCTTAGGGGTGGACCCCAAGTTCCATAACCGGAAGATACTACTACGTTAGTATTATCAAACTTTTTAAGGCCATAGTCAATATCGAAAATACTGCGAGTAACTAAGTTACATGGAAATAGCTGACCTCTGTGAGTGTGACCGGATACCTGAAGATCTATGCCATTAGTCGAAGATTCATCTATGTCATTTGGAACATGATTTATAAGTATCGAAAGTTTATCTTTATTAAGTGTGTCGGTTATACAATTTAAAGGTTTGTTATTTCCACCATATTTAAGAATAGCTTTATCATCTTCTCCTATTATATAAAATTCATCATTTATAAGTGCAGCCTCATCGCGAAGTACATGAACTCCATTTTCTCTTAAAATTTCAGCAATCTCATCGCTTCGTCCTGTGTAAAAATCATGATTGCCAAAAGCAAAGAAGGTACCATATTTGCTTTTTAAATATTTTAGCTGAGACAACATATCATCTTGAAGCACTGGTTCCAGATTACTATCTATTAAATCTCCAGCTATTATTACAGCATCTGCATCTAAAGCATTTATCTTATCTATCATTGTTTTAAGCCTAGAATTACCTATAATTTCTCCGAGATGCACATCTGAAACTAAAGCTATCTTAAGCTTACCATTTTTCAGTGGTTTTTCAGTTGTGATATCATAATATTTTACATAAGGAGAAAAACCAAAATATGTTCCGATAATTAATAGTATGGCTATGAATAAAAGACTTATGCCGTAGAAGTCAAAGTTAGTATTCTTAAAAATTCTATGTAGCAGCGAAGCTACTGGAAATAAAATTATCATATAAAGAAGAGCTGCCATATAGTAATATCCTATTAATGATAAAATTTTAGAGAAACCAGAAGGAATAAATCTTCCTGTCAATTCTCCTAGTACAAAGGATAAAGCTATAAAAGAAAATACAGTCCAATAAACTTTTATGTTAGGACTTCTAAACTTGCACAGGCTTTTTAAAATTCTTATTCCTACAAAAAAGCTTATTAAGATATAGGCGGCTATTATGAAAATACCTAAAAGAAACATAAAAAATCTCCTCTATAACCAAATTGCAAGTATTAAATGCTGGACTAAGCAGCTAATTAAGAACTAAAGTTTTTTAATAATATCTTCGCAAAGTCTATGAGTTTTTATAGAATCATCAAGTAAATCATAGGATGGAGTATTTTCTTTTACTCTTTTCAAAAAATCATCTATGATGTTTATAAAACCTCTTTTTGCAAGAGTATGATCCCAATCTCCAAATTTCTTTGTAAATATAGTTCTATTTTCAAAATAAGAGGTTTCACATAAATTTGATACTATAGCTTTCTTGCCAGAAGCCATGTATTCCATTGTCTCTTCACGAATACCATTATCTCTATTCATTATTCCTATAGCTGTGGTAAATTCATTAGAAAGTTTTATAACCACATTCTTTAATCCACATTCATCCTTTAGGCTATCCACAGTTAGGGTTTTATAATCATTTCCAATAAGAAATCTCAATGTATCAACTACATGAATGAAGTCATCAAAGACGAAAACTCTTGGAATTCCAGGAAGATTCACTCGGTTTTTTTCGATTATTATTATATGAGGCTTTCCTAAAGTTTTTAAATCAGCTACCATAGGTGCATAACGTCTATTAAAACCAGTCATAAGCATCTTGCCATTTTTCTTTGCTATATTACTAAGCTCTAAAGCTTCATCTAAAGAGTAGGAAATAGGCTTATCTACGTAAACATGAATCCCATTGTTCAAAAGTTTTTCACAAATTTTATAGTGAGATTCTGTAGAACTGTGGACAAATGCACAATCTATCCCCATTTCTATGAGTTCCTCCACAGAGGTAGTGAAATTTTGAATTCTATATTTTTTACTTATATCTAGAAGTACATCTTTATTTCTAGAACATAAAATTATTTCTATATCCTCCCTTGAAGTAATTATAGGGAGGTAAGCTTTCTTACATATACTGCCTACTCCAATGATCCCAACTTTCATAAATTCTCACCCCTTCAATATAAATATAATTAAATATTATCATAAAAAAGAAAAGTGCTAAATAGTTTGAAAAATAAGATAATATTGCTTATCGAGGAAGCGAAGAAGATAAATATATCAGTGGATGATATTGTAGAGATGATTCAAAGGGGGGAGTAGCTGTGGCTTTTATAGAAGTTTCAAATGTATCTAAGTTTTAATATTTTAATACAGGAATTAAAGATGGAGGTAAAAGATTAAGAAGATATTATTGAAAAGATAAAGATAATTGTATTTATAAAGCTATTATTATGTAATTTTAACTAAAAGTTCAGCAAAAGACTTTTCTAAATAGTGTATGACTTATATAATATAGTATAATAGAAATAATAAGTTTTAATCATGTTAAAATATTACAATTGCATAGTCATTATTATATAATAAGGCTAGAGGGGTGGTCTGAGTATGAGTTCGTGTAAAGCTGAATACTGGGAGGTAATTAAAGGCTTTAATAATAACATTTTATTAGTAAAGGACGATGAAGGAGAGAAGATTTTACTTGCCAAAGGTATAGGGTTTGGAAAAAATCCAGGAGAAAAGGTTGAAAAGACTGTAAAAGTAGATAAAGTCTTTGCTATGGAAAACATCCAAAATAAGAAGAACTTTAAGGATCTTATAAATCATGGTAACGAGAAAATTATCGGTATGTGCGAAGAAGTCATATACATGATAGAACAGGAGCTTGGAGAGGAACTTGATGAAAAGATTCATATATCATTAACTGACCATGTATCTTTTGCTATAAGGAGAATTCAAAATGGAGAGGAAATACAAAATCCATTTATAGTTGAAACTGAAACTCTATATAAACAAGAAATTGAAATAGCTCAAAAGGTTGCACATATAATAGAAGATACAATGGGGATAGAAATCCCTTATGGTGAGTGTGGTTTTATAGCTCTTCACATACATTCAGCGAGAAATAAAGGGAGATTATCGAATACGGTTAAGTTCACTTATGTTACAAATTCTATAATAGAATTTATAGAGGATGAACTAGACATATATGTAGATAGACAAAGCCTTGACTTTGCAAGATTTAGCACTCATATAAGATTTGCAATAGAAAGAATTTTAAATGAAACAACTATAAAGAATGAATTATTAAAGGTTATAAAAAAGACATATAAGGAATCATATAAATTAGCAAAGAAAGCATCAAGGATAATAGAAGATCAATTAGATGTAGATGTTCCAGATGATGAACTTGGATATTTAGCGATACACATTGAGAGATTTAAAGAAGCTGCTAAAGATGAAGCTTAAAAGCATATTGGAAATCTCAAGATGAAAATAGCAGCTGGAGAAGGGTAACAACTTTTCTGGCTTTTTTAAAGAACACATACTCAAAGGAAGGAGAAATTCTATATGGCAAGAAAGGATAGATTTCTAGGAGCATTACAGAAGATGGGAAAAGCTTTAATGACACCAATAGCAGTGTTACCAGCAGCGGGACTTCTAAATAGACTTGGAGCACCTGATGTGTGGAATATTCCTTGGATGATGCAGGCTGGCGGAGTTATATTTGAGAGTCTTCCATTAATATTTGCCATAGGAGTTTCTGTAGGAATAGCAGAAGAGAATAATGGAATTTCAGCTTTGGCAGCAACAGTTGGGTATATGATACTTACAAGAGTAGCGGTGAGCTTTGATACATCTATAAATATGGGAGTTTTAGGTGGAATATTAATAGGAGTAATGGCAGGTATTCTTTATAACAAGTATAAAGAAATAGAACTTCCGCAATTTTTAGGTTTCTTTGGAGGGAAAAGATTTGTTCCAATAATAACATCGATATTGGCTCTAGCCCTTGGATTGTTAGCTGGGTATGTATGGCCTACTATTCAAGAATGGTTGAACATTCTTGGAATAAGCATGGGGAAAGCTGGGGCTATAGGAGCATTTGGATTTGGAGTATTAAATAGACTTCTTATCCCGTTTGGACTTCATCATATATTAAATGCAGTATTTTGGATGGAGCTAGGGAACTTTGAAACCGCTTCTGGAATTATAGCAAAGGGAGATATAGCGAGATTTTTTGCTCTAGATCCTACCGCTGGAACATATATGACGGGATTCTTTCCTATAATGATGTTTGCCCTTCCAGCAGCGTGTTTAGCCATGATAACTACAGCTAAAAGAAGAAAGAGAAAAGCTGTAACAGGAATGCTTATAGGGATAGCATTTACATCATTTTTAACAGGAATAACAGAACCTATAGAATTTTTATTCATGTTTTTAGCTCCGGGATTATATTTAATTCATGCATTATTAACAGGAGTTTCTCTTGCACTAACTACAGCTTTAGGAATAAGAATGGGATTTAATTTTTCTGCTGGAGCTATAGATTATGGATTAAGCTTTGGAATATCTTCGAAACCTCTTTGGATTCTTCCAATAGGATTGGTATTTGGAGTATTATATTATGTGATTTTTGTATTTTGCATAAAGAAATTTAATATTCCTACGCCAGGAAGAATTAATGAAGATGAAAATAGACATGAAGAACCATCATTTAGAGAAACCGTATCTGGACTCTCTACAAAGGCAAAGGATATTATAAATGCAATAGGTGGAAAGAAAAATGTAGAGGCTGTAGATGCATGTATAACAAGAGTAAGACTGTCTATAAAAGATGATTCAAAGGTGAATGATGAAAAACTAAGGAAACTAGGAATCACTGCTATAATGAGGATGGGAGAAGGAAATCTTCAAATCGTTGTAGGAACTATAGCAGATCCTCTTGTAACTCAGATGAAAAAGATTTTAAAAAAATAAAAAGTTGCATAGAATAGATAAGAGTGAAGAGCTGTTGTTATACGAAACTGTATTTAAAACAGCCTTCACAAGAATATACTATCATGGAAAAATTCATCACAATAGTATTTTCTATTGTGATGAAAATTAGCAATCTATAAATTAAAATGATGTTCTTAATCTAATAACTGAATTTAAAGATACTATAAAATAACTATTCACTAATTAACTCTTATCTAGTAGCGTATGGATGCTATTCATATATGGCTGTTTTTACACTTATTTCAAAGTTATCATCATTATTGCTTGGAACTATTGACAGATTGATTGTGGCTTTGGTTTTATCAGAAAAATCCTTTAACAATAACACATCTTTAGTTTTATTTTTCTCGTCAATATAGTAAAATTTCATTGAGTTAGTATCGAATTTTGATATGGAATTCATATGTAATTTTTTTGTGGACTTTTTATTGATAGAAGGTATGTCAAGTTTTTCTTCAGATACACTATACTTTATATAAGAATTATTAAAATTAATAGAAGTTTGATTATCAATTATTATGGTAAAATTATTTTTTGGATACACGATAGATATTATAATAATAAATAAAGCTGAAATTAAAACTAATAATGTTATAATAAGTTTCGTATTCCTTTTGGAATTTTTCATGAGACCACTCCTAACTTTAATATAAAAAAGATTATATCATATAATTACTCAAAAGTCATTTTTTGGATATTAGCTTGAAATTGAGAAAAGTTGGTGGTTGAAATTAGACTATTAGATATTTTATCATATATAAAAGCTACAATTACTAAGAAAAGGGTTGATAAACAATGGAACATTCAGACCAGCATCAAATAGAAGTACTTAAAGTATTTAATAATAATGTTTTATTAGTACAAGATGGAAGTGCAGAAAAGATTCTATTTTCTAAAGGCATAGGTTTTGGAAAAAAAACAGGCCATATTATAGATAAAGATGTGGAAGTAGAGAAAATATTTATAATTGAAAACAAAGAAAATAAAAAGAATTTTAATGAACTTATAAGTTATGCCGATAGTGGTGTAGTAGGTATGTGTGAAGAAATTATTTTTATGATAGAGAGAGAATTAGGCGAAGAATTAGACGAAAAAATTCATATATCTTTGACAGACCATATAGCTTTTGCCTTAAAGAGAATTGAAGATAATGATACCATAGATAACCCATTTTTAGTAGAAACACAGACTTTATATAAACTTGAATTTATAATTGCTCGAAAGGCTAAAAAGATTATAGAAGATACTATGAAGATACATATACCAGAAGGTGAAGTTGGATTTATAGCCCTTCATATACACTCAGCCAGAAACAATGGAAAGTTATCAAACACTTTAAGATTCACTACTGTTGTAAATGAGGTAATTGAGTTTGTTGAGAGAAATTCCAATATAACTATAAATAGAGAAAGCATAGATTTTGCAAGATTTACAACTCATGTAAGGTTTGCAATAGAAAGAATTCTTAATGGGGAAGAGATTGAGAATGATCTTTTATCTACTATAAAGAGAAAATATGCTGAATCCTATAAACTAGCAAAGAGAGCATCTAATATACTAGAAGAAGAGTTGGATCTTAAAATTTCTGAAGATGAGGTTGGATATTTAGCTATCCATATAGAAAGACTAAAAAAATAAAAAATTTTAAATAATCCTCAATGTTTGGTGAGGATTATTTTTTTAGAGATTAATTGACAAAGTCAGATAAAAAGAATATTATTGACTTGGTCAGGTAAATGGAGGTAGTAAAATGAAAAAAACATTGGCTTTTTTTACAACATTTTTGTATAAGGATTTTTCAAAATTCTGCAATGAAAAGCTACAGAAAATAGGGTTATCAAGAGGGCTTCTCTATTTTGTTATATATATTGGAAGGCATCCTAAATGCTCTCCTGGAAACTTATCTTCTGAACTACGATTTGATTCTGGGCATACAACTAGGGCTATTGAAAAGCTTGTTCAAAATGAATTTGTTTTGAGAGAAAAAAGTGAGAGTGATAAGAGAGCCTATATATTAAGCTTAACAGAAAAAGGTGAGGAAGCCCTCAAAGTTATTTACAGTTTGTTCAGTCAATGGGATGAAAAAGTGTTTTCTGGTATTGAAGAAGATGAGAGAACACAGCTAATCTCACTGATGGAGAAAATCATTCAAAAGAAGGGGGAAAACAAATGGAATATTCAATAGTTTATAGTAGTAATACTGGAAATACAGCTATGCTTGCAGAAGTTATTAGAGAGCAAGTTGGTAGTGAAAAATGCAAATACTTTGGTAGCGTTGATCCTAAAGGAAAAGATACAACTCTCATATTTGTAGGATTTTGGACTGACAAAGGAACCTGTGATGAAAAGATGGAGGAGTTTTTAAAGTCTTTGAGAGATAAAAAAGTATTTATTTTTGGAACAGCAGGCTTTGGTGGTAGCGAGGAGTACTATAGCAGAATATTGAAATCAGTAGAAAAAAATTTGGATGTCTCCAATAATATTGTAGGAACTTATATGTGTCAAGGAAAGATGCCTGTGTCAATTCGCAATAGATACGAAAAAATGATGAATGAAACAGATGATATTAAGTTTAAAAATTTAATAGACAATTTTGATCGTGCAGCATCTCATCCAAATGAAGATGATTTTAAAGAAATTAGAGATATGGTTAAGTCTCTTGTATAGATATATATGTTTAAGTAAAGGCTTAAGAATCAAGGGATTTAGAGTCTCCAGAGAAGGCACTTTCATTGACAAAAAAAGACTTTTGGAATATAATCGCACTATAAATATAGGTAGTAAAATTTTACTTAAATGAGGGGATATTGGAGGAGATAAGGGTATGAATTACAAAGATGTTTTAGATAATGCAAAAGGAAGCTTAGGTAGTTATTGCAAAGCATGTCCTGAGTGCAATGGTAAAGCGTGTAAGAATCAAATGCCAGGACCAGGATCAAAGGGTATAGGTGATACTGCTACACGTAATTATGAAAAATGGAAAGAGATTCGAGTTAATATGGATACTCTTACTGAGAATGGTCCAGTTGATACTACGTTTGAATTATTTGGAAAAACATTCGATTATCCATTTTTTGCAGGTCCGGTTGGAGCTGTAAATTTACACTATGGTGACAAATATGATGATGTTCAATATAATAATATCTTAGTTTCAGCTTGTGCAAAAGCTGGAATTGCAGCCTTTACTGGTGATGGTACAAATCCAGAGGTTATGAAAGCAGCTACAAAGGCTATAAAAAAATCCAACGGAATGGGAGTCCCAACGGTAAAACCATGGAATGCAGAAACAATTAGCGAAAAGATGGAGCTTGTCCGTGAAAGCGGAGCTTTTGCAGTAGCTATGGATATAGATGCAGCAGGACTTCCGTTTTTAAAGAATCTTACTCCCCCAGCAGGCAGTAAATCAGTAGAAGAATTGAGGGATATAATAAAATCTTCAGGGCTCCCTTTTATAGTAAAAGGAATCATGACTGTAAAAGGAGCTTTAAAAGCTAAAGAAGCAGGTGCTGATGCTATAGTTGTATCAAATCATGGAGGACGTGTATTAGATCAATGTCCAGCTACAGCAGAAGTTCTTCCAGAGATAGTTAAAGCAGTAGGTAAACAAATGAAAATACTTGTAGATGGAGGAATACGTTGTGGTACTGATATTTTCAAGGCATTAGCTTTAGGAGCTGATGGAGTAATAATTGCAAGACCTTTTGTAACAGCAGTATATGGAGGAGCTGAAGAAGGTGTTGAAGTTTATACAAAGAAACTTGGAGATGAATTAAAGGATACTATGGCAATGTGCGGTGCTCATAGTTTAAATGATATAACAGAAGACATGGTTAGGATTTAAGTTAAGAGTTTTGTGAATTTATATAAGTTTAATTAGCATTTTGAAAATAAGAATTTCTGCGATAACAGAGTAGAAATAACCGTTACTCTTCACTTTTATATTCTAATTTTTCACTAAAAAAGCATAGTAAACAGGATGACCTGTAAACTATGCTTTTTATTATGCATTTATGAAATTACTTTTTGTAAGAGATAACTGCGTCTTTTCCAGCAGTAACGTTGTTTCCAACTAATCCATTCATCTCTTTTAGGATGTCAGGGTTTGTAACAAGGACTGGAGTTACAGTTTTGTATCCTTTTTCTTCGAATAATTTTCTGTTTATTTTAACTATAGGAGTACCAGCTTTAACTGTTTCTCCTTCAGTTGCTAATCTTTCGAATCCTTCTCCGTTAAGTTCTACAGTATCTAATCCTATATGAACTAGTATTTCTAATCCATTTTCTAAAGTCATAGCAAAAGCATGATTTGTTTTAAATATTAAAGTTATTGATCCATCAGCAGGTGCAACAACTAAATCATCAGATGGCTCTATTGCTACTCCATCTCCAGCCATTTTTTGTGAGAAAACTTCATCAGGAACTTGAGATAATTCTATAACTTTACCTGAAACTGGTGCTACTAATTCACTATTTTTCTTTTTTAAAAATCCAAACATAAATATACTTCCTTTCATCAGTATGTCGTTATTACGTAAACAGGCATAAGTTTATTAATAAAACTTATGCCTGTTTAAACAGTTACATGTTTATTATGATTATATTACTAGGAAAATTCAATGTCAACGGAATAATTATGAAAAAGTTATTAATTAGAAATAATTTAGAGAAAATCGATTGCAACCATTGAAAATATGGAGTTTTTCCTAATAGATGAGCTATAAAAAGCACTAAAATTAGTTGCAAAAAATAAAATTTAAGCAGATATTAATGAAATTATACTGAAAAAACTTATAAAAATTATCATAAACCACTTTATTGTGGTAAAAAATATTAAAAGCTATTATTCCAAAAGATGTAAAAAAAGTATATTATATATATATAAGGAATGTACTTCGTATTGGAGGGATAAATATGAAAGACATCATAAAAATGAGATTAATAGCAGCGTTTTTAGTTGGATTTTTATGTTTTTTAGTTTTGGGGAATCGTACAGTAAAAATTCCATGGGTTGCGCCATATTTAACCTGTGAAGTCAATGGAGAAAAAATTAAGGCATTTAAAAATGAGCATATGTGGTCATTTACGGGAAATTCGAATCTTGGAATTAGAATAGAGAAGGCAGCAGAAAAGCTAGAAGGACATAAAATAAATGCAGGAAGCAGCGTGAAAATAAAATTGTCATCAGATAAAGGACTTAAAGATTTTAAAGTAAAGCAATTTGTTATTGATGATAATGCAGTAAGAAGCAATATAGATGTGCTATTAAAAGATAACACTATAACGATAGCAGAGAAACCGGGAGAGTATATTTATAGTTTTATTGCAGGATGGAATGAAACTCATTGGGTAGAATATATTATTAAATTTGTTGTTGAAGACTAAAGTTGTTAAATATGGTGTTATAATTCTGTTAGAGGTGATGAAATGAATCATAAGAAAATAGTAATTGCAATTTTGACTATAGCATTAGGATTAGGAGCATATTATGGTTCTAAGGGAATAGTAAACAAAGTAAATGAAAATTATACTGAAACAAATCCTTTAAAAGAGGAGAAGAAAAAAGATACCAGTGAAAACTATGTGGATACAACAACTGATATAGATAGAATGATATCTAGGGCTATTGATGGAGAACATCCAGTAACCTTAAATGTAAAGACGGAAGAAAATTATGTAATACGGGATGGATCACTCTATATAACTATGGACAAGGGAAAATCTTGGCTTAAGGTTCCTGATGATAAGGATGCAGGATATGCAAAAATAAGTGGCTATTTAGATGAAATAGAAGTAAGCAATGTATATACTTCAAACAATAAGACAGCCATTATTTATGGAGGAAAAGGTTCTGAGAATATAAGCATAATAACTACTGAAAGTGAGTATAATGGTGAAGCGTGGAGCGTAGGAACTATATCTAAAACTGCTAACCATAACTTGAACAGAACATATGAGAGAATGTATATAGATTTTGTTGATGACGAGAAAACTGGATACATAGCAACTATAGAAAAAACAGTTGATGGCAAAGGAAGAGTAAGGGCATATAGAAGTGTAAATACAGGGGTAACATGGGATCCTGTAGATAGAGAAGATAATCTTTATAAAGATATATTAAATCACTTCAAATTAGGGGGATTAATAGATGATAAAAAGTAAAAAAATTAAAACATTGTTAGGAATTCTTATAGTTTTAGCTGTACTATTTGAAGTTTTTTCCCTAATTGTAGCACCTAAAAGGCAATATTATTTGATCTATGACTGGATGATTTATGTAACAAACTATCTTATAATAATAGTTTTATTTTTAATAATTTGGAATGAAAAATTCAGAGGAATAAAAGCAGCAGTAATAGCAGCTCTGATTATCGCCAATTCAACTTTAATGTATTTTGTTGGAGGAGTTAATCTTATAGTGTCAAAGTCTCCAGATAAAAGTCATGAGGTTATATTGAAAGAGTACAAAAATATGAGATTTGAAACTGTAAATTTGAAAAGAAGAGCGATGATATTCGGGAAGAAAGTAGAAACGCTTATTGGCAGTTCAAATTACAAATCAATAGAAAAAAACACCTACAAGATTCAGTGGCTTAATAATGATAGTGCTCTTTTTATTTATGATATGGATGGAAAAAACAACTTAAAGAATACTATGTTTACATTAGGTGATAGAGGATATATAAATTACTATTATGTAATGGCGAGTATTCAAGGAAAATGGATAGATAAAGATGATGATAAAAGCTATTTTTTAAACCGTGAAAAAGATGTAGCTTATGCTGATGGAGGAAGTCTTAGATATTATAATAATAGTAAAGAAGAGCAATTTGGGTTAAGTTCAGTTATAATACCAGGAGATAGTATGAATTCTACCCTTGCTATATCTATAGATCCAAGTTGTGAGCTTGATGAAAATTATCAGGTTGTAAGGGGCGGAAGTATATCTATAGTAGAGGTAACATTAAAAGAAGCAAAAGTAAAGACGTTCTTCAAAGAGTAGTACAAGATAATAAAGAGTGCTAACCATGAGATTTAAACTCTCATGGCAGCACTCTTATTTTATTTAATCAACTTTAAAATTTTTTTAATGATTTACGTTTTATAGTAATTCCAGCTAAAACAATCAATGATGCAGAGGCTATTATTATATATGATATTAGGTTATTAGAATCTCCAGTCTTAGGAGTATTGTTTCCTGTGTTATTATCATCAGGAACAGGCACCGTACTATCTTTTGAATAATAATAAATTACATCTTTGTTTTCAGTGGCAAAAGTACCATTAGCATTGTAAGGTGTTTGAACAAGTGAATAACCTTTTACTTTTTTAGCTGAAGTTTCGTATTTATCACCAACATAACCAGCTAAAACTTCATTAGGAGCAATTGGTTTATTAGAGTTTTTATCTAAATATTTAACAGTAACAGTACCTTTAAGATGTTTATAATAATAAGTCACAGTTTGAGGCTCTTCCTTAAAAGTACCATTAGCATTTTCAGGAGTTTCAACTAATTCGTAACCATATATAGCTTTAGAAGTAGTAGAATACTCTTCTCCAATTGTTCCATTTAGATTTTCATGAGGAGCAAGCTCCTTATTAGACCCTTGCTCTAAATGTTTAACAGTAACAGTAGAAACACATGGTACGGCTTTTCTATAATAATAAATAACAGTTTGAGGAAGTTCTAAGAACACTCCTTTTGCGTTAATTGATGCTCTAACAAAATCATAACCAGGAATATTTTTAGCTGAAGTTTCGTATTTATCACCAACATAACCAGTTAAGACTTCATCAGGAACAAGAGATTTAAGAGTTTTTTCCTCAACATACTTTACATTAACAACACTTTGACGATGTTTGTAATAGTAAGTTACAGTTTGAGGCTCTTTTTTGAAGGTTCCATTGGCGTTTTCAGGGACCTTAGTTAATTGATAGCCATAGATATATTTAGCAACAGTATAGTATTCTGTACCTACAGCACCAATTATAGTTACATCATGAGATAATTCTTTATTAGAACCCTCTTCTAAATATTTAACAGTAACAACACCATCAGTATTAGGAGTATTGAAAATATTTTTTGAACAAATAGAACCACAAGCACATTGATTAAATAAATATTGGTTTTGGAAATTTGTTATTTCAGGAATTTTTGTGTTCCATGATCCTTTTACTTCAACTGCAGTAATACTTGAAGTGTTCATATTAAATGGAATAAAAGGAGTTACAGTAAAACTTAGAGATGGACCTGGGGAAAGCTGTTTTACAACTAAGGTTAGTACTCCGTTATTATATTTTGATGATACAAGCTTTCCATTATCTATATTTCCTATTTTAAAGTTGTCTGTATTTAACATGAAATTTTTGCCGTTTATCAAAGCGTCAATTTTGATTGAATAAGTTATTAATTCATATTTAGGATCATCAAGAATTTTAGATATGCTAATTATATTTTCTTTTTCTGTAGTTACGGTAAAGGGAGCAGTAAAACCTTTTTTACCGTCTATGGTTTTATATTCTATTGAATTTGAGGATTTTAAAGTGCTTACTAAATTGCCGGAAGTTGATAGTTTTAGTGTTGGAAGATCAAAAGGTGAGCTGACTTTTTTTATACCATCTTTAACAGCAACTACTTGTATTTTAGGCATTACTTTAGTTTTCCAGTAGAATCCTGAAGCAGGTAAGGTAACTGTTATAAATGTGTCTAAGCATGAATTGGATTTAATCTTTGATGAGGAACTAAACGGTTTAGAATACATTTTAGAATTATAACCATTGACTATGGTATTTTTTCCATCATCAGTTGTATCTTTAGGATCTCCATTAGTATTTATCCAATATCCTAAAAATTTGCCGGTTCCATCTTCTCTAGGGTCAGCTACTGATTGAATATAAAGCTCATCTAAATCATATAACTGATTACCTTTACTATTTAAAGATATTTTAATATTATAGTTTGCAACTTTGCCAGTACTTACATTATCAAGCAATGAAAAATCTTTGCCTGGAAAATAGGTGTTAGCAGGTTTACCAAGAGAATAAATGCCTGTTAGAGTTGGAGTTTCAACGCATTTAGTCTCAAGGGTTATACCTAAGTCAGAAGAGATGTCTACGGATTTTGTTTCAGCTCGAGCTGATGTAGAAAAGTAAGGAATTAGTAAGAAAAGACTTACTAATGCAGCCACCCTTTTTAAGATTTTCTTTTTAGAGTTTAATAGCTTTTCCTGCATTTGTAAAACCTCCTGAAATATACTCATTATATAATATGTAAACGATTAATATATGTGAGGGTAATAGGTATATTCTGAACTATAAATTATATAAAAAGATAGAAAGGTTATGGAAAAATTAGTATAATGAGAATATAAAGATTTACAATCATTGAAAATAAAAAGGAGAAAGTCAATGAAAAAGAAAACACATCTGATTTTAATCAGCATAATGGCTTTGGCAGTAGTATCATTTGTTCTTTACAAAGAAAAAGTTAAGGAAGTTCCACTTGATAATACAGCATCAATGGAAGATACAGAAAATGATAAGAATCCAAAGGATGTGGAAAATACAATAGAAGACGATAAACAGGAAAAAGAAGAGGCCGCAAGGACTAAGGAAACTGAAAAGGAATTTGAAGATAAAACGAGAAAAACAAAAGAAAAAAATAATATAACCATAGTAATAGATCCTGGACATGCGGTTAAGGCAAATTTAGAAAAAGAACCGTTATCTCCAGGATCAAATGTTATGAAGATAAAGGACGGTGGAGGTGCTTCAGGCGTAGTTACAGGCATACCTGAATACAAGATAGCCATGAGAGTAGCAAAAGAATTAAATGAAAAGTTAACAGCTAAAGGATATAACTCTGTTATGACGAAAACAGATGAAAATTTAAGCCTTGGGAATGTTGAACGGGCAGAAATAGGAAATAAAGCTAACGCAGATTTGGTAATAAGACTACACTGTGATTCTTTTGATAATGCATCAGCAAAAGGAGCCTCAATACTAATTCCTAAAGGAGTAAATGAAAATACAAAAGCTATTGCAGCTTCAAGTGAAAAATACGGAAAGATACTATTAGACACATATTGTAGCAAAATGAACATAAAAAACAGAGGGTTAATCTATTCCGAAGATATGACAGGATTTAACTGGTCCAAAGTTCCTGTAGTACTAATAGAAATGGGCTTTCTATCAAATCCAGATGAAGATAATATGATGTCAGAATCATCATTCCCAGAAAAGTCGGCAACAGCCATAAGCGAAGGAATAGAGAAGATATTTCCGAGATAATAGAAAACTTAGACATAATTAAATTCGCCTATACAGATTCATTTAAATTTATGAATATAAGAAAATCATACGATGGCATTTGAAACCATACTAGATTGAGTATAAGGAGGATTAATATGAAAGAGAAAAAAACTAAAAAAATAACCTCAATTATGGTAAGTACGGTTGTTGTTTTACTTCTAGGTGGAATATGGATAGATTCATATTATTCTAAGATAGAGAGGAAAAATTACAAAATAGAGAGAACGAATAGTTTGGTAGCAGGAAAGTTGAATAATGACAGTGGAGATTTGTATGTGGCGGCTAAGAAAGTTCTAGAAGATGGTTTTCTAAGTGAGGAAAAGCTTGAATATATGATAGCACAGAGTAAATTGGTCAATGAGAAGTTATTTTTTTTAAATGATGAAGATATTACTCTTTACCATATTGTTCCTTATGGAGAAATATTAAATAAAGATAACTTTGAGGTAAAAGATAACGTATATTATTTGAATGATAAAACAAAGGAGGTTTTTAAAGATATAGTTGAAAGCACAGAGATAATATGTAATTGGAAGGCTCCTAGTGATAAGCGAGAAAAAAATCTTTATACTGACGACATAGAGAAGCAGTGGAGGGACAGTATATATGAACTACAAAACAGTTTATGGGAATGGAAAAGCCAGAGTAATAATCATTAGGAGGTTACTATAAATGAAGGAATTTAGGATCAAAGCTATAATATGGGGATGTTTATTTATTTTTAGTATGTTATTTTCAGAATTAGGAATATCTTATATATGGATTTTGGTATTGCTAGGATTTTTAGCATCAAGAAGTGAAAACTTTAGAGAGTGCAGGACTTCATTTGTAGCAATAGGAGTATTTGCAATTATTCTTGTAATTGCGCTTCCACTAACAATTTCAAATAAAGAGCTTGATACAATTTCTATTTCGGTAAGCAATATAGAAGAACATGGCAACAATATTTATATAAAAACTAAAGAGATTCTGGATAAAGGTGAAATCACCAGTGAAGAATTAGCATATATAAATAAAGAAAAAGATGAAATATCTCAGTGGTGTGCAGTATTTGATAGGTAGTCAGATATAATAGGATTGGGGAATGTAATAATATCTCAAGGCGATTATGCATAAATAAATTTTGTCCTTTCTGAGAAAACTAATAAAAAAGGAGGGATAATCATGGATACAGAAAGTTTAAATGAATATCTTCAAGGAATATATATGGGAATTGAAAGTTTTAAAGGATTTGAAAACAAATGTAATGTAGAAGATAGTTTGAAGGCTTTAGTTAGTGAAACTAAAAGCATGTATCATAATCATGCTGCTATAATTTCTGATAGAATAATGGACCTAGGTGGAGATCCACCAAAGAGCTTAAGTATGGCCGGCAAAATGGCAGAAAAGATGTCAGAGGTAAAGAACATTTTTGTTAACACTGAAGAAGAAATAAGAGATAAAGCAATAGAAAGCATGAAGATGGGAATAGATTTAGAGGAAAAATTTCTACAAAACCATCCAGACATCGATGGAGAAAGCAAGACACTTATACAAGGAACTATCAAAGAGGATAAAGACCAGCTTCAAAAATTTATGAATTAGAAAGCAGTTTAGGCTGTTATTATAAAATAATATGACAAAAGCATTTTATCTTAAATTTTTAGATAAAGTGCTTTTATTTTTAGAAATTGAGGGAGTGTTTAAAAGATGAAAGGGATAAATAAAAAGTATATAGTTGGAGTTTCTGTGACTGCTATATGTATTTTATGCTTTATAATTTATTTTACCTATGGAGACAAATCAAAAATAATAGACAGAGAATTAGAGAAAATTTATTCTCTGCCTCAGAACTATAGTATAGAACAGGCAGTTAAAGACGGAATGGTTGATGTAAGTAAAGTATTAGAAAAAGAAAATAAGAATATAAATAAGTTTTTATTAAAAGTAAATCAGAAGGGATGGACAGTTTTAAAAACTGTTGAGGACTCAGAGGAAGGACCTGTCATTACTATGTATGTTTTTGATGATAGAATAGATGAGATAAGAACATGGAAGTACACCGTCACAAAACAAGGTGGACAATCTCCTGACAGACGTTTTAAATCTTACTATACAACTGATAATAATGAGATTTCTACAGTTTACCTAGTAAATATAAAAAATTCACAAAGACCAAATAGTGACTCAGAAATATTAAAGGACGAACCTATATATTCATATAAGAAATCAAATTAAAAGGACCTAAGCATAAGCTTAAGCCCTAAATTTTTATGAGTATTTAAGCAAATCTAAATTTGCCACAATAGCTTTGAATAGTGCCATAGGCATCTATTCAAAAAAACTCTTCACTTTTCACTACGTAACTCTTAACTAAATTAGCAGATTGATCCACCACTTACAGTTAAGTCTTCGTTATTTTCTACAGCAGCTTTTATACAGCATTCTAATCCTTTTGCTATATCATCAAGGCTTAGAGAAGGCGTATTTTTCTTATCTAAAACTTGGCTTGTTGTAAATGGAACGTGAATAAACCCACCCTTCATATTTGGATATTTCTTATCTATAAGATAAAGAACTCCGTACATTAAGTGATTACACACGTAAGTACCAGCAGTAGTTGAAAGAGAACCTGGAATACCATTGTTCTTCATTTCTTGAACCATAGCTTTTACTGGAAGATTAGTGAAGTAAGCATTTGCTCCATCTTCAAAAATCTTTGTATCTATAGGCGCATTTCCTTCGTTATCCTTTATTCTAGCATCATCTAAGTTTATAGCAACTCTCTCAGGAGTTATATCAAATCTTCCACCAGCTTGACCAACACAAATAACTATGTCAGGAGTGTATTTAGCTATATATTCAGAAACTTTTTCTACTGACTTTCTAAAAACTGTAGGTATTTCTACCTTGATAACCTCTGCACCTGCAATGTTATCACTAACCTTTTTAACTGCCTCTAAAGCAGGGTTAACTGGCTCTCCACCAAATGGATCGAATCCTGTTATCAATACTCTTGTCATAATTTCACCTCTCAAGATGTTATTTTCTTTTATTTTATCATAATTAGTCTTAAAAATCACCATGAATTCTTTTACAAGCAGAAAATTTAAAATTTTAACAAATTATACAGAGGATTTTAAGATTTAAAAGAAGAAAGATTAAAAGTAGAGGTCTGAAAAAATTAACTATGGAAAGGCGTGAAAATTCATGGATGAAAAATCAGCACTAATAGAGCTTACAGAAGCTCATAGTCCAAGCGGAAGAGAAAACATGATACATCCCATGTTGAAAAGATATTTTTCACCTTATGGAGAGGTGTGGAGTGATAACATAAATAATTTGTACACCTTAAAAAAGGGCAGAGGAAATAATTCAATAATGATATTAGCACATAGTGATGAGATATTCCTTATGGTCACAGAGATAATTGATAATGGTTTTTTAAGGGTTGTATCCAAAGGAATTGATGCAAAAACTTTAGTATCTCAGGAAGTGATAATTCATGGAAGAAAAACTATAAAGGGAGTTATAGGTATAAAACCTCCACATCTTATGAATGACAAGGAAAAGACAGGAGCAGTTACTATAGAGGGACTTTTAGTTGACACAGGATATTCAAAGGAAGCTCTAGAAAAAATTGTAGAAGTAGGAGATTATATAACTCTTAGCAGAAAATGTACTGAACTCTTAAATAACAATATGGCATGCAAATGTGCAGATGATAGGGCAGGAGTAGTAGCAATGCTTTCTTGTGCAAAGGAGCTTGAAAACTCAATTCATGATTTGGATGTTTATTTTGTTTCTGGAGTTCAAGAGGAAGTTGGTCTAAGAGGAGCTAAAGCCGCAGCTTACAATGTAAAACCTAAGATTGCAATAGCGTTAGACACAACTTTTGATAATGGAAGATTTGGTGATGATTATAGGGAAAATGAATTAGGAAAAGGACCTTCTATATGTATAGGACCCAATATTCATCCTAAGGTTAGAAAGAAGATAATGGAGGTAGCAAAGGAGTACAATATTCCTTTTCAGCTTGAAGTAGAACCAGGGTCCACAGGAACTGATGCTTGGGCTATACAGGTTACAAGAGATGGAATACCAACATTGCTTTTATCAATACCAATAAAATATATGCACACTTCAGTAGAGTTAGTTAATATCGATGACATAAAAAACACAGGAAAACTTATGGCAAGGTTTATTGAAAAATTAAAGGATGATGAATTGGAGGACTTGATATGCTTTTAGAAACTTTATGCAATGCTTCAGGACCTACCGGTTTTGAAGGTGATGTAAGAAAGATAATAATAGATGAGGTAAAACCTTATGTAGATGAAATAAAAGTAGATACTATGGGTAACATAATTGTCCACAAGAGTGGAAAAGGAAAGAAGGTACTTGTGGATGCTCATATGGATGAAGTAGGCTTTATCATAACAGGTTTTAATAAAGACGGTACTTTAAGATTTTCAGCTTTGGGTGGAGTTAATAGCAAAATAATACCATCAAAGGTTGTGCTTATAGGAGAGAATAAAATTCCAGGAGTTATAGGAATAAAACCTATACACCTTCAAGGAAAAGAAGAAAGAAAAAATGGAATAACATATAGAGATTGTGCTATTGACATAGGAGCTAAGGATGAAGAACAGGCTAGAAGTAAGGTAGAGCTTGGAGATTATGCAGTATTTGATGTGGCTATGGAGGAATTCGGAGAAGGTCTTATAAAAGGAAAAGCCTTTGATGACAGAATGGGATGCTACCTTCTTATAGAAGCTTTAAAAGAGAACTATGCCTGTGATTTGTATGGAGTTTTTGCTGTACAGGAAGAGATAGGGGATAGAGGATCATATGCTGCCAGTTATGCTGTAATGCCAGATATAGGAATAGCTCTTGAGGGAACTATATGTGCAGATATGCCGTCTGTACCAAGCTATCAAAGTGCAACGACAGTTGGATGTGGTCCTGCTATATCTATTATGGATGTAACGAGTATATTTAATGATGATATAGCACAGGACATAATTAAGGTAGCGGAAAAGGAAAATATAAAGTATCAAAGAAGAAGAGCTGTAGCAGGAGGAAATGATGCTGGAGCTATATCCATGGTTGGAAGCGGTGCTAAGATAGCAACACTATCAGTTCCATGCAGGTATATTCACTCAGCAATTTCTGTAGCATCAAAAGAAGATATAGATAACGGAATAAAATTATTAAAAGCATATTTGAAAACTTTATAAGAGATTTTAGAGGGAGGATTAGAAATGAAACCTTTATTGGATAAATTAATACACACTTTTGGAGTTACAGGTCGTGAGGATAATATAAAAGAGGTTATAAAAAAGAGAATACAAGAACTTGGACTTGAAAGTTCAACAGATAATATGGGGAATGTAGTAGTTACACTTAGCCAAGGAAAAGAATCGGAAAAATGTATGATATCAGCTAATATGGACACTGCTGGACTTATAGTAAACTTTATAGAAGATAATGGATACTTAAGAGTACATCCTATAGGAAAATTTAATGCTTCAGAGGTAGCAAATGGACTTGTAGTCTTTCAAAATGGAGTAACAGGCAGATGTTGTTTATGTAAAAAAGATGGCGATATAGAAGACATGTATGTAGATATAGGTGCATCATCTAAGGAAGAAGCAGCAAAACTAATCAAAGAAGGTTATGTAGCTGCATTTAAAGGAGAAAGCATTACTCAAGGTAGATTTATAATGGGACCTAACCTAACAAATAGAGCAGCGTGTTATGTGCTTTTACAGGTTATAGAGAATTTAGTCAATGACAATAAGATTAAGGATATAAATAAAAATGTGACAATAGCCTTTACAACTCAAAGCTATTTAAGGCTAAAAGGGGCAAAAGCTATTATCCATACTGTGGAGCCTGATAAAGCTTTAGTAATAGATACTGAAGAGGCAGGGGATACTTTAGGTGGAAATGGAGCTTTAAAGTTAGGCAAAGGTCTAGGACTTAGAGTAATGGATGGAAACTTAATAATTCATCATGAAATGAAGGAAGAACTTCAATCTTTAAGTAAAGGAAAGCTTATAAATATAGTAAGCACAAAATCGAGCGATGGTGGAATTATTCAAAAAGAAGGCAAAGGCGCTAAGGTGGGTGTTATAGCCATACCTTGCAGATACCCTAACACTTCTCAGGAAGTAATGTCAGAGGATGATATTGAAATGGCTGAGAATCTTATAGAAAAGTTTATTGTGATATAATTGAAAAGATAAAATTATAGTAAATATGATGAAGGCACAAAAAATCAGTGATGAATATATTTTTATGTTAATAATATTGTATGCGAATATTGACAATAAGACGAGTTAAAAAATATAATGTAATTTTATATGAAGAAATGAGATGTGATCAGGGAGAAAAGGATGGAAAATCATAAAAAGTTAGCGATTAGAAGCATGAAAGTAATAGGTATGTTTATATTAGTTTTTGCAATTTCTAGTGTCCTACTAATTAAACTAGTTATTGATCAGCATATAGAAACTTCACAGAGGTCTTTATACGAAGTTGCTATTCGAAGTCAAAAAATGATTAAAAATCAGCTAAAAAGGGACTTAAATGAAATAGATACAATTGCATACATATTATCAATAAATCGCGATGAAAGTCTAAATTCGATGATAGACTTTGTTAGAGAAGACGATAAAATGAACAGCTTTAAAAGAATTGCATTCATTGGAAAAGATGGGGTGGGTTATGAAATAAAATCTGGAGAAATTTATAATCTTCCAAAGGATATGCTTAGCATAGAATGGATTCAAAAAGGATTCAATGGTGAAACTATATTATCTCATACAGAAAAAGATAAGGGAAATGTAGGTAACGTAAACTACTATGTAAAGCCTGTTGAGAATGAAGAAGGAGTTTTTGGTGTTGTTGTAGGCGTTATAGATAATTCGATATTAACGAATATTATTGCAAGTACTACTTTAGGCATAAACAGTATTACAAGAATAATTGAAAGCTCTACTGGGGAACTAGTTACTGGGAATGAGCTTGAACTTGATAAAGTTGCCATGGATGAAGAGGATTTTAAATGTATAAATGAAAAGATAAAAAATACTAAGGATAATGTTTTTTCATGTAAACTTAAGCAAGGAGAAATGTTGGTAACGTATATTCCCATGGATATAAATGATTGGATACTTCTAAGCGTTGTTCCTGAAAAGTTTGCTATAGAGAAGTATGATTATATAGTTGGAATCACTGCTGTATGCATAGCTATAATTATCGCAGGTTTTTGTGCTTTAATTTACTGTATAATTAAAATAGAAAAAAGTAAAGATGAAGAGATTTTAAATCTAGCCTATTATGATAGAGTTACAGGTGCATTTAATAAGGATAAGTTTAAAAAGGAAGCTTGTATGCTTATGGATGATAGGAAGTGTAATTATGCAGTTGCCTTTATTGATATAGTAAATTTTAAACTTATAAATGAAATATTCACTTATGAAAATGGAAATAAGTTTTTGAAATACATTGCAAAAGTTATTAGTGAAAACATAGGAGAAGATGAAATATATTTCAGGAATAATGATGATAAGTTTGGAGTGTTATTAAAATTAGAAGATGAAGAAATATTGTTAGAGAGACTTAGAGATATAGGAGAACAGATAAAAGACTTTCCTATTAAAAAGAATCAAAAATATAATATTATGCTCAAATTTGGTATATACGTTATTGAATATAACAAAACTAATATAGATTTTGAAATATGTATAGACCGTGCACAAATGGCTCTTGTAAAAGCAAAGAAAAGTTACAATAATCAATATGAATTCTATGATGAAGACATGCATAAGAGTACCATTATGAAGCATATTGTTGAAAATAATATAGAGCAGGCTTTAGAAGCTAAAGGATTTAGCGTTTATCTTCAGCCTAAATATGATTTAGCGAGAGAAACCATTTCAGGAGCAGAAGCATTAGTTAGATGGAATAATGAACAATATGGGATTATGTCTCCAAACATGTTTATACCTATATTTGAGGAAAATGGATTTATAATCCAATTAGACAGATATGTGTTAAGACGTGTGTGTAGAATGATAAATCAATGGAAGGAAAAAGGATATCCTCTATTTCCTATTTCAGTAAATCAATCTAGAATAAATTTTTATCAAGAAGAGTATATAGATGAACTAAAAAATATAATAGAAACTGAAAATATTGACCCTAAAATGATAATTATAGAGATAACTGAAAATGTAGTAATAGAAAATTTTGATACTATCAAAGATACTGTTGAGAAGTTAAGAGAATTAGGTTTTGCTATATCTATGGATGATTTTGGATCGGGATATTCATCTCTTAATATACTAAAGAATTTATTTATAGATGAGCTTAAACTTGATAAGAAGTTTTTAGAAAATTCATCTGATTCTTATAGGGAAGAAAAAATAATAGCCAAGATCATAGATTTAGCTAAAGCTTTATCAATAAAAACTGTATCAGAGGGTGTAGAAACAGAAAGACAAGTTCATTTTTTAAAGTCAGTTGGATGTGATATAGGTCAAGGATATTTTTTCTCAAAACCTATTCCTATAGATGAATTTGAAGCTAAAATATTTAAAAAAAGTTAAAAAATAAGGGTATCTTCAAAGATGCCTTTATTTTTGTGTAAAAAAAGTCCTCTACATTAGTAGAGGATTAGGAAGAGTGATTAATATTATCACGTAGTACATTTATTCTGTACTTTATATGCAAGGAACAAGTTTAAGTAACTTGACAACTATAAATACATTATACAATATTAAAAAGAAAAATCAAATAATAAATGAAAAAAATATATAACTATTGCGAAAAAAAATAATTTTTAAAATTTAAGATATTGACAGTATTTCAAAGAATTAACTAGAATAAGCAGGATAATTAAGTGTATTATATAAAAATAGATTAGCTTGATAAAAAACTAAAATATATAGAAAAGATATACAATTTTAAAAATTATTGAAATATATAAATGTAAATGTTGGAAATTAACATATCTAAAATTATAAAATTGTATAATAAAAATGAAGAGAGTCGATGAAATATAAATACATAATTTAGGACTAAGAATAATTAAATTGTATTAAAATAAACAAACACATATTAAAATGTTACATCTATAAAATTATTGATTTATTATAAGAATCACATGTATTTCATCAAAAATAGATATTATCCACAAAAATAACTACTGAAAATACAAGGGATTACACAAATATTAAAAAAATAATAAACATGATATCAAGAGGTAAACCACAAAAAAAAACATACTTATTCACAATTTATGCACAGAAAATGTGGATAACTTTTTAAAATGTGAAAAACTTATTGAATTTTCATTCAAAAATTTTGACATAGCTTTTTTTTAACATTATATTATTATTAAAGAGAGGATGGGGTAGTATGAACAATTGGATAAAAACTATTATAATTGGGAACTTATATTGCTTAGTATTTTTAGGACTTGGGGCATTATTTAAATTTAATTGGATAAGTATAGCAAATGGATTGTTTTATAGTATATCTTTATTTGTTATTGTAGGACTTATTGCTATGCTTAACCCCAAAAAAACATTGATAAAAAATGGGGAATCAATTAAGAGGGTTCCGCTTAAGGAAAGATTAACAAAGGGAAATGATATGATATCAAAGGGATATAGGTTGTTCTTATATTGCTTTATAATAAGTTTAATAATCGCGGTTTATTCCTATTTTATTTATGAAATTGGAGCAAAAGCTCTTGGAATAGTGTAAGGAGAAAATATATGGAAAATGGTATTGAAAGATCCAAATATCTTATAGTAATTTCATTAGATTCTTTAAATACAAGAGATTTGGATTATATAAAAGAGCTTCCGAATTTTAAAGAGATTTTAAAGAAAGGAGCTTACATAAAAAAAGTTCAAGGAGTATATCCTTCGTTAACTTATTGTGCACATACTTCTATGGTTACGGGAATGTATCCAGATCGACATGGCATATATAACAATGAGATATTTGATCCTTATGCAGAGATACAGCGCTGGAATTGGGAATCTAAGTATATAAAGACTAAAACTATAGTAGATGCTGCAAAGGAAAAAGGTCTTAAAATAGCATCTATTTTTTGGCCTGTCATGGGAAAATGCAAAGCAGACTATGTAATACCGGAGATTTGGCCTGTAAATGGTGAAAATCAAGCGGTTGTCACAATAAAAAATGGGACACCATTTTATGTTTTAGATAATTTTCTGCGTTATAGAAAAGAACTTGACGGAAAGAAAGAACCAAACTTAGATGAATTTATTTTAAAGATAATAGAGAGAACCATAATAAAAAAGAAACCAAATCTAATTTTGGCGCATCTCATACATGTGGATGAATTTAGGCATTTATATGGTACATTTTCCGATAAAGCAAAAGAAGCACTTAAAGCATCTGATGGAAGAATAGGAAAAATAATAGAGGCTTCTCAAAAAGCTGGAACTTATGATGATACTACTTTTATAATATTAGGAGACCATGGATTTAGGGATGTAAAATATATGGTTAATTTAAATGTTGCTTTAGAAAAAGAAGGATTTATAGAATTGGATAAAGACGGTAGTTTGAAATCATGGAAAGTATTTTGTAACACTAGTGATGGAAGTGCACAAATTCATATAAAAGATGAATTCAAAGATGAATTGAGAAGTAAGGTTTTTGAAATTCTACATTCATGGATGAAGGATTATGGAATAGCAGAAGTTTACTCTAAAGATCAGTGTAGAGAAAAAAAAGTAGATGGCGATTTTGAATTTATGATAGAAGCTGAAGATGGATACTATTTTAGAAACTTTTTAAGAGGACATCATGTAGTTGAAGAAATAGAACCAGAAAACATGAACAAGAGTCAAGACGAAAGACATGTTGCCACTCATGGCTATGATCCAGATAGAGACGATTATAAATCTTTATTTATTGCCTGCGGAAGGTCAGTAAAAGGAGGAGCAGTTTTAGAAACAGGATGCTTAGTTGATGCTGCACCAACCTTCGCAGAGATATTGGGTATAGATTTTAATGGAACTGAAGGTAACGTATTAAAAGAACTCTTAAAGGAAAGATAGAAACTTAAAAGATGAGGTGAATACAATAGACGCATTCAAAGAAAAAATGAAGAAGTATTGGAATATTGTAATTGATACATTAAAAAAGTACGATAACAAGAGGAATAGAATTATAGCTCTGTGCGCAGTAGCTTTAATAGTTGGTGTTTCAAGTTACTTATGGGTTTCAAGAGATGATAGCAGGACAAAGACTATAAACAAATTTGAAGCTGTTTTAAAGAGTAGAAATCCATACAATGTATACAAACAGATAAGCTTTGAAAATAAAGGTATAAAGCTTAATGATGAAAATATAAAACCTTTTGTGGATTATATAAATTCAGATGAAACTAGAAGGGATGAAATCTTAAGGTCATTAAGGTTTGACAACTCAGAGGGAGATAAGCTTATAAGTGTAAAAAATGATGGTAATAAATATTTTATCGAACTTAAGGGTATTTATATGACATTATCAACAAATCTTAAAGATACAGAGATTTATCTTCAAGATAAGCTTTATTGCAGAAGCGATAGAGATAACTACTCTGAAAAATTTGGACCTTTAATTCCTGGAATTTATGATATAAGAGCTAAAATAAAAGGTCCATTTGGGGAAATAGAATCTTCAGATAAATTTTCTTTAATAAGCAAAAATTCAAAGGTAGATATACCTGTGAAGGCAGTAAATGTAAGCGTGGAAGGAAACTACACAGACAGTAAAGTATTTATAAATGGAGAAGACACAGGAAAGACTATAGATCAATTCAAAAATATAGGGCCTATGCCAAGTGATGGATCTTTAAAAATTCATGTGGAAAAGAACTTTCCATGGAGCGTGGTAAAAAGTGAGGAAAAAGCAGTAGAGCATTTATCTTATTTAAGATTTGATTTAAATCCGATGACAGAGGAGTTAAGAAAGAATTTAGAGGTTTCATATAATGAATTTTATAAAAATTTCTTTGAAGCATTAAATAAAGAAGATATTAACCTTATAACAGGATGCACTGAAAAGGTGAAAAAATCTCTTTATGTCAGATATAACAAGAAATCTCTTATAATAAGCAACAGCTATAATCTTGAAGATTTGAAGTGGCAAAAGGATGCTATATCTATAGAAAATAAAGATGGAATCTTTTCAACATTTGCTATAGCAGATGTGAGCTATAAGGAAAAGAAAAGTTTATCCATAATTCCGTTAAATGAAGAGAAAAAGAATGTATCATTTAAAACTGTAATGACGTATAATACTGAGAGTAATAAATGGATAGTTACTGAAGTAAGCGAAATATAGATTTTGCTAAAATAAAATATAAGAGAAAATTTAGAGGGTTCTGGGAAAATCTCAGGACTCTTTTTAGGTTGAAATAAAATGTAATAAAAAGGGAGTTTGTATTGTAAGGGTATAAAATTTATGTGGAATTTTATTATACCTGTAACAAATATGTAGTTTATTCATAGAATGTATTAGTATCATAAATATCCTAAAGATGATAAGGAGAGATGTAAATGGATAACAAGGAATTCAAATCATTTATAAGTGATGTTGATGAATTCGTAGAATGTACATGTAATAATGGAGAAGCATATTTTGACTTTGGAGAAGATGTACAATCTGATGATGAGTCAAGGGAATTTATGAGTGATGACCTAAATAACTTTGATAATATTAGTATAGAAGAATTAACAAAAGAAGTTGATAATTTAGATCAAGGATTTGAGTTTTCAGAAAAATGGGAATATGGTAGTGATAGTTTTGGATGTAATGATGGTTTTAAGGATTATATAGGTGAAGTAGAAGTAAATGATAAATGTTGCTGTGGACATCATGAGAATCCTTGCTGTAAACATGGAAACTGTGAAAATCAATCTTGTTTTCAACAAGATGGAAACTGCGAAAACGATTGCTTTAAACCATGCAAACCACATCCCAAATATGCTTGTCTTAAAGTTTATAAGCATGTAGACAAGAGTGAAGCTTTAGACGGAGAAGTATTAAGATATCGCATAAAGATAGAGAATAAGGGAAACGCAACAGCATTTAATATAAAATTAACAGATATTCTTCCACTAGGTTTAAGCTTGATTAAGGGATCATTAAAAGTTTCAGGATGTCATCGCTGTCATAGAGGAACATTGAGTAATCTCAGCTTAGGTTCTCTTGAACCATGCGAAATAATAAAGATAACTTTTGAAGCAAGAATTGCATGCGGAACTTCAGGAATATTAACAAACTTTGCAGATGTAACTTATTGTTACGCAACTAGCAGATGTGGAGATATAAAGTGTGACAGTACTAGAAGTAATAATGCTGTAACGAATGTAACAACAACTCCAATAAGTATGGTTATGACCGCTAATAGAACTGTAGTTTCAGTAGGTGAAGAGATTGTTTATAACGTAAGTATTACTAATAATGGTGCAATTCAAGTTGACAACTTTACACTAAAGGATACTTTAGACTCTGATTTATCCTGCATAGAGGTTAGAGTTGGATCTACTATTTACCCATGTAGTGGATTAGCAAGTGGAATAAATATAGGTTCATTAGGACCTGGAGAAACTAAGGATGTTTCTATTAGAGCTAGGGTTCAGGACTTCCCAAGTGATGGAGTAATAAATAATTCAGCAACAGGAACATTTACTAGAAATGGACAACAATTATGCCCTGTTAGCAGTAATACTGTTTCAGTGAATGTGGTGTTATATATGTGCAGACCAGCATCAGTTGAAGATAAGATAAGAGTATCTTGTGCAAATGGACCAGTTCATACAGTAACAGACGCTATTGCAAATGTAAAAGTTTTAGATGTCAAAGAAGAAAGAAAATGCGGTTGTGAATGTGGAAGATACAAGAAGGTTCGTGTATCTGGAATAATAAATCTATGCATCAAATATGATACTTGTTCTGGATGTGAGAAGAAAATCATAAAGAAAGTACCTTTCTGTATGACTATAAAGGTACCTCGTAGCTTCGTTTATAATAAGAATTACTGCATAACAGTAGAACCAAAAGAAATATGTACAAAGATTTGCTGTGGATTTGAAATTGCAACTATAATAAAATTAATTGTATGCTTAGTTAGCTTATAGGATTTAAACTCAATATAACTTTCTAAAATACGACCTCTATATTGCGATATGGAGGTCTTTTTATAATGTCTAAATGAAAGCTATGTAAATATAAAAGGATAAAGCTATAAAAGTTGGTTAAATTATATTTATAAATAAGAGTATGGGGTGAATATATGAGAGTTAGACTAGGTTACGTAGCTATAGCTTTAAATCTTCCTAAAGTTACTTCATCCAGTTCAGTGACATTCACAAATTACAATAAAATATCTAATGAAGAAGAAAAACTCGATAAGCTAAAAAAAGTAACTTTATCAAATTTAGATGACCTCATGAAAATACTTCAATACAATGTCGAACATGACATACATTTTTATAGAATAACATCTACATTAGTTCCGCTTGGAACGCATCCAGAAGTTATGTGGAATTATAGAAGTATATTTAAAAAAGATTTTAAGTACTTAGGAGATTTTATAAAGCTCAACAACTTAAGAGTAGATACTCATCCTAATGAATTTAATGTTATAAATAGCATAAGAGAAGATGTAGTTGAAAATACAATAAGAAATTTATGGGCTCATATTCATCTATTTGAAGATATGGGTTACGAAAATGGCAAAATGGTACTTCATGTAGGCAGTAGTCAGGGAGGAAGAAAGAATGCCATGGAAAGGTTTATAAGAAATTTTAAATCACTACCAAAAGATATAAGTGAAAGGGTGATACTAGAAAATGATGATAAAACTTTTACGGCTCAGGAAGTCTTACGTATCTGCAAAGAAGTTAACGCACCGATGGTCTTTGATGTTCATCATCACTTGTGTAATAATCAGGGCGAAGCAGTTGAAACTTTTCTAGAGGATATATTTCATACATGGGATAAGGAAGTATATCCTCCAAAAGTTCATTTCTCATCTCCAAAAGAGGGAGATAGGGATAGAAAACATCACGATTATATAAATAGTTATGACTTTATGAAATTTATTGAAGATTGCAAAAGGATAAATAGAGATATAGATGTGATGATAGAAGCCAAAGGCAAAGATCAGGCTATGTTCAAACTAATTGATGAACTTAGAGAAAAAGCTGAATATACGTGGATTGATGGGACCAGTTTTGAAGTTTAGCGTAGTGAAGAGTGAAAAGTTCAGCAGGGAACAGGGAAAGATAATGATTTGAGAAAAAGGCTGCCTATAATGAGCAGCCTTTTGTTACCTATAAAATTTTAAAACTTCGCTTCTATAAGTTTGTTTAATTTATTCTCATTTTTGTAGTATGCATCTATGATTCCTCCGCCTAGGCATACTGGACCGTCGTAGAAAACTACTTCTTGACCTGGAGTTATGGCCTTTTGAGGCTCATCAAATTCAACTATAGCACAATTATTATTCTTTATGTGAATAGTAACTCCTTGGTCAGGCTGACGATATCTGAATTTAGCTGTGCATTTGAAAACAGGTGGTTTTTCTTTTTCGCTTATCCAGTTGATATCAGTAGCTTTTAACCCTAGAGAATAAAGTCTAGGATCTTGTTCACCTTGAACTACAAATAGTGTATTTGTTTTTAAATCTTTATTCACAACGAACCAAGGTTCGCCAGCACCACCTATACCGAGCCCTTTTCTTTGACCTAGAGTGTAGTGCATAAGTCCAACATGCTCGCCAAGTACTTTTCCTTCAGGAGTTTTTATAGGACCTGATTTTGCAGGCAGATAGTTGTTTAAAAACTGCCTAAAATTTCTCTCACCAATAAAGCATACACCTGTGCTATCTTTCTTTGTAGCAGTAGCTAAATCCTGCTCTTTAGCTATTCGTCTAACTTCTGATTTTTCAATATCACCTACAGGGAAAATGCTCTTGCTTAACTGCTTTTGATTTAATTGACATAAGAAATATGTCTGATCTTTATTTGGGTCATCACCTCTTAAAAGTCTATATTCACCATCATGGAAGTCTACTTTAGCATAATGTCCCATAGCTATGTAATCTGCGCCTATTTGCATTGCAAAATCTAGAAACGCTTTAAATTTAATTTCTTTATTGCACATTACATCCGGATTTGGAGTTCTTCCCTTTTTATATTCTGATAGGAAATATTCAAAAACTCTATCCCAGTATTCCTTAACGAAATTTACAGTGTAATAAGGTATATCTAGCTTTTGGCAAACAAGTCTAACGTCTTCGTAATCATCAACTGCTGTACATGCTCCGTTATCATCTTTCTCATCCCAGTTTTTCATGAAGACACCTACAACATTATAGCCTTGCTCCTTTAAAAGATAAGCTGCTACGGAGGAGTCAACTCCACCTGACATACCTAAAACAACTTTAGTATCTTTTGGATCTTTTTTCATCTATCTTATCAACCTTTCATTTAATATCAAAATCTCTTATTTAATAATACCCTTAATTGATAAAAATTAAAAGTCCTCCATTATATTAATATTTTCAGTGATACTACTGTAGTTATTATAACTTCTTTTTTATAAATAATTAAATTTATTTAATTTTTTATTATAAATCTGGATGTTTTTTTGATGTTTTTATATTTATGAAATTTCTGACTTTACATTTATGGACATTTTTTAGCCAATATGATATATTTTCATAGAGTAAAGTATGATAATTATATATGAATGATATTGGTCATTAAAAGGAAGATGGATGAGATTTCCACACAGTACCGCTACTGTAATTAGGGAGTATTGATTAATTTATGTCACTGAGTTTTTGACTTGGGAAGGCTTAATTAATATTATGATCTATAAGTCAGGATACTTACCAATATTAAAGATATCGATACTCTTCGAGTAAAGAGTGATATTACAGTAGTTTAAAAACTACATTATTACTTAGAGTATCCTTATATATTCATAGAAATTATAATCTTTAACTAAATTATAATTTTGAATAAAAGGAGATTAACAATGAAAAAATCTAAAAAATTACTTACACTTCTAATGGGCTTAATGCTTATCTTTAGCTTTGCAGCTTGTGGTAACACAGCAAAAAGTGAAAATGTAGGAAAAAAGGACGATCCTTCTACTTCTAAATCTCATTATCCTGTAACTATAAAAACTTATAACTATAAAAAAGAACCTATTGAAATAACTTTTAATAAAGCACCTGAAAAGGTTTTTGCGGTATATCAAAACTCTATAGAAACGCTACTTGCTTTAGGTTTAGAAGATAAAATCGTTGCGGCAGCTGGACTTGACCATGACGTTAAACCTGAATTTCAAGAGGCTTTTAAAAAAATTAACTATTTAAAAGAATTTACGCCTTCGAAGGAAAGCGTTATAATGTCTGAGCCTGATTTTATACTTGGATGGTATTCATTATTTGCTGATAAGAGACTTGGAGATGTTGATTACTGGAATAATAGTGGGGTAAATACATATATGTCTTTAAACAGTGGTGTTGTTAAGGAGAAAACTATTGATAATGAGATCACTGACATCTTAAACTTAGGTAAAATCTTCAATGTAGAAGATAAAGCTCAAGCTTTAGTTGATGAAATCAATGGAGAAGTAAAAAAAGCTACTGATGCTACTAAAGGCAAGGAAAAGCAAAGTACTTTAATTGTTGAATTTTCTAGTGACAAAATTGTTACTTATGGTGCAAACACTTTAGGTGGAGATATGGTAACTAAATTAGGAGCTAACTTATTAAATACAGAAGGAAAAAATATTGGTAAAGAGGATTTAATTGAACTTAATCCTGATTCTATATTTGTAGTATATATGGATAGGGGAAATTCAGATGTTCCAAATCAAGAGATAAATAAAATCTTAAAAGACGACTCTCTTCAAAGTTTATCTGCTGTTAAAAACAAGAGAGTATATGCAATTCCTCTAGGAGATATGTATTCTAGTGGTATAAGAACTGTAGATGGAATTAAAGCATTCTCAAATGGTTTATATGGAGATATAGAAAAGTAGTGAGTTATTATGAATAAACTTTACATAAAAAACAAAAAATCAAATAAATCTAAAGAAATACCTATGTATATAGGTGTTTCTCTTATTCTTTTAGTTTTACTTATAGCTTCAATTGGACTTGCTGTTGCAATTGGTTCTGTAAATATAACTATGAAAGAAGTTTATGATATTATATTATTTAAACTATTTAATATTGGAGATTCCACCTTGGGAATAGGCCCAAAAGCTGATGTTGTTTGGCTAATCCGTATGCCTAGAATTGTTTTGGCAATAGCAGTTGGGGCTGGTTTATCAGTTATAGGTATAGTTATGCAAGCTATTGTAAAAAATCCTCTAGCTGATCCTTATATTCTTGGAGTTTCTTCAGGAGCTTCCCTCGGTGCAACACTTGCTGTAATGCTTGGTTTCGGCACAGCTTTTGGCAGTAAATCTATTGGCATTATGGGCTTTATAGGAGCATTTGGGATTTCAATGTTAGTTTTACTTATATCAAATATAGGTGGACGTACAAATTCGATAAAGCTTTTACTTGCTGGTATGGCTCTTAGTTCCGTATGTAGTGCATTTTCTAGTTTTATTATTTATTTTGCTAACAATGCTGAAGGAATGAAGACAATCAGCTTTTGGCTCATGGGCGGTTTATCAGGTGCGAAATGGCAAGACTCAACTTGGATTTTCTTTATAGTAATTATGGGAACTATATTTTTTATGACCCAGTATAGAACATTAAATCTTATGCTTCTTGGAGACGAAGTTTCTATTACATTAGGTACAGATTTAAATAAATATAGACATGGTTATTTAATAGTAACTTCCTTAATGATAGGAGTGATCGTCTATGCTTCTGGTATGATTGGGTTTATAGGGCTTATTATTCCTCATGTAGTTAGAATGATTTTTGGAACAGATCATAAGAAAATAATACCTGTTGCAGCCCTTGTAGGTTCAATATTCTTAATATGGGCAGATGTACTTTCAAGAACAATTGTAAAAGGAACAGAAATTCCTATTGGAATATTAATTTCAATGATAGGTGCTCCTTGCTTTGTATGGCTTATGGTTAAAAGATCCTATGGCTTTGGAGGAGATAAATAATGCATATTGTAACTGAAGATATTAGAGTTAAAATTAATGAGTTTAATATATTGAATGGAATTAATATAGATGTCAAGAATAAAGAATTTGTAGGTATAATTGGCCCTAATGGAAGTGGAAAATCCACACTTTTAAAATGTATTTACAGAACTTTAAAGCCAAGCGGGGGCATAGTAAAATTAGATGACATTGACTTAAATGATTTATCTGTAAAGGAAAGCTCAAAGAAAATCGCTGTTTTATCTCAACATAATAATTATAGCTTTGATTTTACTGTAAGAGATATAGTTCTTATGGGAAGAGCTCCGCACAAAAAGTTTTTAGAGAGAGATTCAAAAGAAGATTATGATATTATGTATGATGCTTTAAAAAAAGTAGATATGCTAGATTTCTTAGATAGAAGTTTTAATACTCTATCTGGTGGAGAGCAACAACGTATAATTCTTGCTAGAGCGTTAACGCAGCAAACCGATTGTTTAATACTTGATGAGCCAACTAATCATCTTGATATTAAATATCAGCTTCAGATAATGAATATAGTTAAAAACTTAGGTATTGAAGTCATAGCTGCAATACACGATTTGAATATTGCAGCTATGTATTGTGATAAAATTTATGTACTTAAAGGTGGAAATATACTTGCTTATGGAAAACCGAAGGATATCTTAACCTCTGATCTGATAAAAGAGGTTTATGAGGTTGATGCCTATATAAGTGAGGACTCTTCAACAGGGTTAATAAATATTTGTTATAGATCATGATTAATTTGAAATAAAGTTTAAATCTCCTCATAGAGTTGTTAACCAATTAGGTATGAAAGTCATACTATGGAATATAGCAATTTTTAGGAGATTTTTTTTGAAGAGAAGAGCGTTTTTAAGCAATATATTTCTATTATTTTCTTTGATAATGGTAGTATTATTACCTTCAAAACCATTTAAAAGTCTCGATACTATGACCAATGGGAATATACTACAGTTTATATATATCTTTATGCCAGCAATGATTTATGCATCAATGAACGAAGATAGCAATGAAAACATATTTAAGATAAGAAAATTAGACAAGTCTCAGCTTATTAAAATAATAATTTTATCTATACTTATGATACCAATTACTACGTTCATAGCTAACGTAGTAAGCTGTTTACTAAATATGAATAACACGCCAGATGTATACTATGGGAAGACACCACTATGGTTTATATTATTTTCGGTAGTATTTATACCTACCATTTGTGAGGAGACATTTTTTAGGGGTGCCATCCTTCATGGATATCAAAATGCAGGAGTGTGGAAAGGTATAATAACTAGTGCATTTGTTTTTGGACTTTTTCACTTGAACTTATATCAGTTTTCATATACTTTCGTACTTGGAGTAGTAATGGCGGCTTCAGTACATTATACTCAATCAATATTGAGCAGTATGATTATTCATGGAGTAAATAATTTAGTTGCTGTAATTTTAACTTTACCATTTACGCAAAGATATACTATTTTAAATATCCTTAGAGATAGCTCTTTAGAAGAAATATCAGTTTTATTACCAATCTCTATAATGGCGATGATTGGGGTTCTAGCCATCTTAGGACTTTTATCTAAGGATTGCAGAGCTTACCTTCCTTTATACGAAAAAAAAGAGGAAATAGTAGATGCCCCATTCATAGTAATAACCATTTTTTCTCTCTCTTATATGGGATTAAAAATGTTTTTAATATTGAGTATGACTTAAAATATAGGGAATTTTTTTAAAAGGCGGATAAAACTTTTCCGCCTTTTTGTTATATATAAGTGAGGGGAGTGATGAACATGGCAGTTGAATCAACATTAATAAGCAGTACAGCTGTTATGAAAGTAAAAACTGGTACAAAGAATGGAAAGGACGTATTTAGAAAGGAAAATATAAACAATATTAATCCACTTGCAAAAGATGAGGACGTTTTTGCTGTAGTTGAGTCATTTAAGGGGATTATAGATTACAATGTGATTGATATAAACAGAGAAAACTTGTATGAATTGAGTAAGGCTGAGTAATAGAAACTATGAGAGGGGTATAGAATATGGGAGAAAGAATATTAAAGATGACATTCATAACAGAATCTGGGGCTAAGGCTACTGTAAGATTAAGAGGGATAAAAGAAGGTTTAGAAAATACAGATATAGATACAGTTATGAATCTTGTAATAACTAAGAATATATTTAAATTTAAAGGTGGAGCACTAGTTAAAAAAGACAGTGCGGTAATAGAACAAACTAATACTAAAAAGATCGAAATAACAGCATAATTTGTATAGTAATAGTAATAGTGGATAAGTTCCAAGTGAACTTATCCGTTTTTTTAATTTATAAAAAATCTAATAAAAAGACAGAAGAATACACTTCTACTTTCAAATTTAGTATAGTATAATATTGGAATAAAGAATTGGGGGGACGTCAATGAATAATAAAAAAAAGAAAATAAATGAGAGAATGTGGATTACAGGAATTTTAGCAATAGTTATTGTAAGTATATCTATGGTATATTTATATTTTTATTATAAAGTTCCAGTATATGAATATCCCAAAGCAGTTTCATCCTATGAAGTTGACAGGAAATTTAATCAAACACCAGATTCAACATTATCAGCATTTTTGAGGGCGGTATATACAAATGATGCTGACTTATGCAGAGCGGTTGTTCCTAGCAAGATATTCGATGATTACGGAGTTGACTACTATTATGGAATTTTCAATGATGCAAAGATTCAATACCTTTTAGAAGAAACAAATAAACAGTATAAAGCGGAATACGGTGATGAATGGTTTGAGAAAATGGAGGTTACAGAAGCAAAAGCAAATCCTATAGAACATAGTTCAAAAGTATCAGGAAGCGTAAAATCTACAGTTAATGGCAAGGATTTTAACTGGGATAATGCACTTATAGGATTTGATGATAGATATTCGATGAATTCAAGACTTATAAAGGAAATGTTTGATCCTCTTCTTGCAGATGAAACTAAGAGACCACAGCCATAGGATAGTTAATAGTGACATAGAGAAGAGTGAATAGTTATAGAGTGGCGGATTTAAGCAGTGAACTGATTTAAGGTGATTAGATAAAAGTATAAATTAAGCAGTGATAGAATTAAGATGAGACTTTATTTTATCACTGCTTTTTATTATTTAAGTAGTTAAAAGAGACTATTCTCTTATCGCTCTATTTGACTCTATTGTTTTATGCTGACTAATTGGCTTAACATTGAAGTTTGATCTATACTCTGTTTCTGCCCAGAATATATTTTCTGCAACTAATGCTTCGGGATTTAGGTCAACTCCATCTAAAATTATTTCTTTAAACTTATGATATCCTGCCCTGTCAATTAAGTGTCCGCCGTGTAGATATTCTGGCTTATAATCTAAAGCCCAAGCAGAGAACTTCTGCCAGTTTGCAAGCATACCTAGAACTACTTCTTCTGTAGCAAAGTTTATGAAAGTTTTACCCATTCTAGGAGTTTGTTTTCCAGTTCTACCACCTATAACAACTCTATAGAATTTTTTTGGGTTTCTTGTCCATGCACCAGCTGGACAGGCAATTACACATTCACCACATCCAACGCAGCAACAAGGGTCTTTATCTATTAGTCCTTTATCATTTAAGCTTAAAACTCTAGTTGCATGATGTTGGCAAGCCCTTACGCAAGCGCCACAGCCTATGCATCTTTCAGGGTGATATACCATTCTAGCTTGACCAATAATACCAAAGTCTTGGAAGTGAGCTTTTGCGCAGTCATTTGGACATCCAGCTATGGAAATTTTAATATGATAATGAGAAGGAAATATAAGTTTTTCTATTTTATCTGCTAATTCCTTTGTATTAGCATTTGCTTTTATACAATGAGTATTACCGATACAAGCCATAATATTTCTAGCACCAATGGTTGGATATCCGTTTTCGTCAATTGTCATATCACAGTTACATTCATCAACTTCAACTTCTTTTAAATAATTAGATATATATTTATTAACAGAAGGAATGTTCTCGTATTTAATACCAGGGATATTAAAGGTTTGTCTCATTCCTATATGAAAAGTCCCATCGCCATAAGTTTCAGCGATATATTGGACATCACTTAGATATTTTGCATTAACAATACCACCTGGAATACGCATTTGAAGCATGAATTCTCCTGGAACCTTTGACTGACGGAAACAGTTTAATCTAACTTTTTTAATATCTATATCATGATTCATAATAAATTCCTCCTAGTCTAATAAATTCTTAGCCTTAGTATAGTTGAATACAGGGCCTTCTAAACATACATAAGTTTCATCAATTCGGCAGTGTCCACATTTACCAACTGCACAGGACATTTTTCTTTCAAAAGACACCCAAATCTTTTCTTCTGGTACTCCAAGTTTTAACATTTCAATAGCAGTAAAATGCATCATTATAGGGGGACCTACTATAACAACTTCATAATTATCTTCAAAAGAATTTAGAGGTAATTTAGATAAATGATTAGTCACTAGACCTTGTTCCCAGCCTTCTTTTTCTCCAGAATCTAAAGTGTATATAGTATCAAATCTATCTTTCCATTTTGCTAGTTCATTTTTAAATAGTATTCCAGATTCATTTTTGAAGCCGAATATCAAGTTCAATGATTTTACATAGTTTTCTTCGTTATAAAATTTATTAATCATACTTCTTACTGGAGCAACACCTGTACCACCAGCTACTATAACTAAATGTTTATCTTTAAACTTTTCAACAGGCCAGCCTTTCCCATAAGCTCCTCTTAGAAAAATCTTATCTCCTGGCTGAAGATTAAACACTTCGTCTGTAACTTTTCCCACAGATCTTATAGTAAAATCCATATATCCAGCTCCAAATCCACTGACTGAAATAGGGGCTTCACCGATTTTAGGTAAAGATAACTGTAAGAATTGACCATGTTCAGGAACTATGTCTGTTGCAATCCTAAATGTATATTCTAAGTCAGTTTCATGAGTAATATTAAGTATTTCACATGCTTTAGGCGTTAATATATTGTTATGCATATTATTTCCCCTCCATTATTTCATTTACTGCATTATTTACTTTATTAATGGTAGCTGTGATTGAGATGTGTTCAGGACATCTATCAGTACATCTTCCGCAGCCGACACACATATGCTCATCTCCAAACTGTTCTTTATAATCGTGTATTTTGTGAAGAACTTTATATCTCATTTTATCAGCTTTAGTAGTTCTAAAATTATGGCCTCCAGCCATTTCATCAAATCCATCTACATGACAAGAAGCTTGTACTCTTTTTCGAACACCGATTTTTCCTTCATGGTCATATACAATATCTCTAGTAGTATAGCAAGTACAAGTGCTACAAGCTATTGTGCAGCTTCCGCACTCAATACATCTCTTATTATATTCTTTCCACATTGGATGATTTTTTAGTTTTATTAAAGTTTCTTTATCCTTGATTTCAGGTATTTTTACTTCTACTTCATTTTTTTCAATAAACTTTAATTGAAAATCTTCTTCTTTTTTACCATGGAAGTAATGATTGAAATCTTCATCTTTTACTTGAAAAAGAAGGGATGATCCATTAAATCTAACTGCTAATGAATAATCATCTGTTTTATTGCTGTTCATTGATACACAGAAACAGGTATCAAATCCATCGATGCATTCAAGACAGACAAATTTGACTCTTTCTCGAATTCTCTTATAGAAGGAATCTTCAAAATTACCATTACGAAGATAAATGGTATCTTGCCTTCTCTGTGCGTTAATATCACAAGGCCTTGCAAATATCAATATTTTTTTATCATGACCTATTGAACTTTCTCTAAATTCATCTTCGGTAAAATAGTAAAGAGTTTGAGAAATAGGAGTTATAACTTCTTTTACTGGATAAGTCGATTTTTCTTTGAATTCAATTTCTTCTACAGTAGAAACCTCGTCATATCTTATTATATCTGTATCGGAGTAGCGACCTTGCTTTGCAAACCTCTTTGGTGCATAAATCTTGTATTCCTTTTTTAATTCTTCAAATAATGAGTTAACTTCATTTAATGAAAGGTTATATCCCATAATGAATACCTCCAAACTTGTTTTATTTTTAACGAACTTTATGGCTTCATTATACTTCTCTGATATAATTATGTTAAATACTTAAAACTTATTATTATGATAAGTAAAAGGCTATGGATAAGACTAAATTTTTAAAGTGTACATGTATTTTGACATAAAAAGACACCCTATTAATTAGATTATATGGGTATTTTGAATAATCTAATTAATAGGGCTAACTTTTTGAAAATATGATATTTTTTAAAGTACTTTACTTAAAAACTCTTGAGCTCTTTCATTTTTCGGTGCTGCAAAGAACTCAGATGGAGTGGTATCTTCTAGAACTTTTCCCTGATCCATGAAGAGGACTCTATCGCCAACCTCTTTTGCAAAACCCATCTCATGGGTTACAACTATCATGGTCATACCTTCTCTTGCAAGGTCTTTCATAACATTTAAAACTTCACCAACCATCTCTGGATCTAGGGCAGAGGTTGGTTCGTCAAATAGCATTACATCAGGCTCCATAGCAAGGGCTCTAGCTATAGCTATTCTTTGCTTTTGTCCACCTGAAAGCTGTGAAGGATAAGCTGAAGCTTTATCTTCAAGACCTATTTTCTTTAAAAGTTTAAATGCTATTTTCTCAGCTTCTGCTTGAGATTTATTATTAACCTTCATAGGTGCAAGAGTTATATTTTGAAGTATAGTCTTGTGTGGAAACAAGTTAAAGCTTTGAAAAACCATACCCATTTTTTGTCTTAGTTTGTCTATATTTGTTTTCTTATTAGTAAGATCATTTCCTTCAAACTCTATGGTACCAGAAGTAGGCGTTTCAAGTAGATTGAGACATCTTAAAAATGTACTTTTACCTGAACCAGAAGGCCCAACTACAACTACAACTTCTCCTTTGGATATAGTAATGTCAATTCCCTTTAACACATGAACTTTTCCAAAGTTTTTTTCTAAATTACATACCTTGATCATAAGCTTTCAATCTCCTTTCTAGTAAACCAAGTAGTTTGGATAATGTAAATGTCATAATAAAATAGATTAATGCTGCGACCAAAAGAGGTTCAAATGGCCTGAAGATATTTCCCCTTACTATATTTGCGTTATACATCAAATCATGCAGACCTATCATGGAAACTATTGAAGATTCCTTGATTACAACTATAAATTCATTTCCAAGGGCAGGTAAGATATTTTTAAAGGCTTGTGGAATTATAATATGAAGCATAGTTTGTCCATAGCTCATCCCTAGAGATCTAGAAGCCTCCATTTGTCCTTTATCCACAGCTTGGATACCAGCACGGATTATTTCTGCAACATAAGCACTGCTGTTTATTGAAAGAGCAAGAATACCAGCTGTCATATCAGGAAGCTCAATACCTATAGATGGCAGACTGTAGTATATGATGAAAATTTGTACTAGCATAGGGGTTCCTCTTATGAACTCTACATAGACTGTTGAGATTGTCTTCAATATCTTACTGTTAGATAATCTCATAAGTGATAAAAATAATCCAATTATTGAACCGAATAAGACTGTGAAGAATGCTAATATTAAAGTAAGTTTTGCGCCTTCTAGAAAGAAGGGGCAATATTGAGACAAAAATGAAAAGTCCATAAAAATCCTCCTAGTTGTTAATTATAAAATTTATTTATTCATTATTTTCTTTGCTTCATCAATGAACTTATTGATTGAGCCATCATCTACTAATCTCTTGATTGTTTTATTAACTTGTTCAGTAAGATCAGAATTACCTTTTTTTATTGCTACTGCGCATCCGCCATCGCTAAGGTCTTGTAATTCAAAAGGAACGACTGCAAGTCCTTCATTATTTTTAACATAAGCTTCGGCTACAACACTTTCAACAACGATTCCTTCAACTTTTCCAGATTGAAGAGCAAGTACTAAATCTGTAACTTTTCCAAGACCTTTAAGCTTGGCACCTGTTATTTGAGATTCAGCTATTTGATATTGGATAGTTCCTTTTTGTGCTCCGATTTCTTTTCCATATAATGATTCAACAGTAGTGTATTTGTCTTTATCTGCTTCCCTAATGATAACTGTTTGAGGTGCTTTAAAATATATATCTGAGAAATCCATGTTTTTTCTTCTTTCATCAGTAGGATTTATACTAGCTATCCCCATGTCTACTTTTCCGGCTGGAATAGCATTAAGAACACCATCAAAGTCCATATCATTTATTTCAAGCTTAACTCCTAAATCTTTTGCAACTTCATTTGCTATAGACATTTCGAAGCCAACTATTTTATCTTCGCCATTTATTGTAGCGTGGAATTCATATGGTGGATAATCTGCAGATGTTCCAACAACTAATTTTCCAGCTTTTTTAATTTTGTCAATTTGAGATTCAGAATTTGCAGCATCAGCTTTTTTACCACAAGCAGCTAGTCCCAAACATAAGCTCCCAATCAAAGTAAGTACTGCTATATTTTTTAATAGATTTTTTTTCATTATTTATATCCCCCTAGTCATTTATTCTATGTGCATAATTATACAATAATAACTTATAAATATGCAATAGGTTATTGAGAAAAATTAATAAATATACGAAAAATGAATAAAATACCTATAAAAACTGTATAAAATGTTAATGATAACGTATTAAATATACAAGGAAAGTGCATAATTAATAATTTTTATTTATGTACATTTCATAATAAAATATTAAAAATACATATAATGCAATCATCAGTAAATTAAGTCGTGTATAATTAGTGGATAAGGAGTTGAAAGAAATGCCGATTAAGAATATTTCTCAGATTGAGGTTATAAATATTGATGATACATTAAGACTTAGAAAATTCGATTATAAATATGATTTTGCATTACAGTGGTATCAAGATGAAGAATTAGTACGTTTAGTTGATGGACCCTATAGTGAAATTTATACATTAACAAAGCTTAAAAGAATGTATGAGTATTTAAATAATAAAGGTGAGCTTTATTTTATTGAAATAAAAGAAGGCGAAGATTTTGTACCTATAGGAGATGTAACTATTTGGGAGGATGATATTCCTATAGTTATAGGAAATAAAAAATATCAAGGACAAGGAATTGGTAAGAAGGTTATAGCTGCTTTAATTGAAAGAGGAAGAGAGCTAGGTTTCCAAACAATGAAGGTAAGAGAAATATATTCTTACAATATATCATCTCAAAAACTTTTTAAAAGTATGGGATTTATAGAAAGCGGACAAACTCCATTGGGAAGGAGCTACTGTCTTCAGATAGATTAGATTTTAAAAATACGGAAATTGGAGGACCATGTTAATGAAGAAATTTTTAAAAGAACATTATAAAATCATTTTAGTGTTAGGCTGGATGCTTATAATATTTTTATTCTCTGCAACTCCGGGAGAGGAATCTTCAAAGCAGAGTCAGTTAGTTATTGATGTATTAACTACATTAGGAATAAATGTAGAAGGAACATTTGGAGAATTTGCAAGTTTTGTAGTGAGAAAGAGCGCTCATATGACAGAGTATTTTATTCTATGTGGGCTAGTATATAATGCTATTAAAGATAAATTTAAATGTTTAAAAGTATTCCTTTATCCTTTGGTAATAAGTTTTCTGTATGCATGTACTGATGAGTTTCACCAGTATTTTGTGCCAGGAAGAGCAGGTGCATTTAAAGATGTAATGATAGACACTACAGGAGCTGCTATATTTATTCTAGGGCTGTTTATAATTAAGACTATAAAGAATAAGAGTAAGGATAGTTAAAAGTTATCTAGTGAAGAGATAAGAGTTTGGCAGAGAAAAACGATTGTGGGTGTTTTGATTTTAACTTCAATTTTATATTGTTTTTGGTGAAAAATTGTATAGATAAGAAATATAAAAAGAGAGTAGATAAATTTGCTTTTTTACAAATTAATCTACTCTTTTTCATTTGAATTGTTTCTAAATTTTTAAATTTAAATCCACACCTCAGTTCTTTACTCTTGCTATAAAATAGCTGAAAAAATTCTAGCTATGCTTTCTATCATTTGCTGTAATTTATTTGATGAATTAAATTCTTCTGAAGTCATTTTACGGCTGTTTTCTAAATCCACAAAGAAATCATTGTCTAAAAGTTTAGTGGTTTCTGAATCATATATTATTGAGTTTATTTCATAATTTAGTTCATAGCTTCTGATATCCATATTTGCAGTTCCTAAAGAAGATATAAGCCCATCAATAGTTATAGTTTTGCTATGCAGAAAACCGGAATTTTTATAACCATAAACTTCAGCACCGCAGTCCACAAGCTCAGATAAATAAGTCTTTGAAGCCAGAAATACTGTAATGTGGTCTGGAACCGATGGAACTATTAACTTGATTTTCACACCACTAAGGGCCGCGACTTTAAGAGCTTCAATGATACTCTCAGGAGGCACAAAGTAAGGTGTTTCTATGTAAATATGATCTTTTGCCATATAAATAAGTCTTAAAATAGATTGCATTATAGAGGAATAAGGAGAGTTAGGACCGCTCACGGCAAGCTGCATGGCACTTGTGCCACAATTTTTTGGCATAGGAAAATAATCTTCGAAGTCACTTTCATAAAAACTATAATCCTTGTTTGCATCTTCTATTGTTAGAAAGTCATCGAGAAAAACAGCCTGAAGTCCAAGGACAGCTTCGCCACGAATCATCATGTGTGTATCTCTCCAGTAACCCAACTTACCTTTATTCAAATACTCATCTCCTATATTAATACCACCTAAAAAGCCTACCTTCCCATCAATAATAACAATTTTACGGTGGTTTCTATAATTAATTTGAGTATTTATATGTTTTAATATTGGAGCAAGAAAATAGGAGTATATAGCAACAACTACGCCATTTTCTCTAAGTTCATTTATATAAGATTTGGGTAGTTTTATGGAACCAACTCTGTCTATAATGAAACGAACTTTTACACCTTGTTTTGCTTTATAAATTAAAATATCTTTTATTTCTCTACCTATATCATCATCTTTTACGATATAATATTCTAAATGAATGTGATGAGTAGCCTTCATAAGTTCAGACTTAAGTTTTTCAAATTTTTCAACACCATTGTTAAAAATTGATACTTCGTTATTTGAAAATACAGGACTCTCACTAGTATTAGCAACTAAGGTTGCAAGTGTTTTAAAGTCATCATCTTCAGATTTTTTTAATACAGGTTCTAGTAAAGCGTTCATATCACGAGAAAGACCTTTATTTAATGTATGTAGTTTCCAATTTCGACCTAAGAATATGTAAAGTATTAACCCAAGCGGAGGGAATACTATAAATATCAGAAGCCAGGCCATGGTTTTTTCTGGTCTCTTTCGTTCTAGAAGTATTATGCTGATAAGAATACATATATTTATTATCCAAATGGAGTAAAAAAAGCTTTTAAGTGATAAATTCATAATTGTGAGGATTAAAGTATTCCCTAAAATAATAATTTTGAGAATCAGATATAATCCTATTTTCACCTGCCTTTCTTATGATTTTTATAGTAAGGGGATAAAATTTCTTAATTAATATAATAATATATTATAAATATAAATTGTACATAGATATATAATTTTAAACATAATATTGAATTTATAATGTTAGGGGTGGATTTCATGTTTTGTAAAAAGAAAAAAAATTCAATGGTTATAGGAACTGTTGCAGGTATTGGAGTTGTTGCAGCTGTTACAGCTGTGGCTTTTAAAGTTAGAGGTATGGTTAAGGAAAAAATGGCATCAGAATTTGATGATTATTATTGCTGTTGTGATGATGAGGATAATGGAGAAAATATCTACATATATGATGAGGAACCTTATCAAAATAGATATCAAGACACATTAGTCCATAGAAGAGATAGAGTAAATAAGAGAAGACCATCAGGTATAAGAGGAGAAAAGTATTTTTAAAACATACTTCTAAATTGTCTTTAAGAATCGTAATGCTAAAATTTACGATTCTTTTTTATGTAAAAGAAAAAACAATACTTAGTAAAAAAATATATATTATAGAATCTAATGATAGCAATGTGTAGAGAATCAAAGCATGAAAAATGTAAAAAAACTTATTAAAAAAGTGTTGACACTATATAGTAAAGGGTGATATTATAAGTCATGTCGCTGATGCAGATAAGCACTGAGCGGCAAAGAAGTTTAAGTTTCAACTAAAAAAAACTTTAAAAAAAGTTATTGACAAGAAGAAACTTAAATGGTAAGATAAATAAGTCGCTTGAGGGCGACAAGGTCTTTGAAAATTAAACAGAGTAAGAAAATAAGTTTAGAAATAAATTTAGACCAGCAATTCTTAAAATGAGTAATAAGCTTGGATTCAAACTTTTTAAATTGAGAGTTTGATCCTGGCT
>ERZ781272.141-NODE-141-length-94999-cov-12.657166_pt1 | contig 94999 bp, 88 predicted proteins | sample MGYA00375850_ERZ781272 | MGnify/ENA primary metagenome ERZ781272 (study PRJEB29790, sample SAMN06051246) | human gut metagenome | host: Homo sapiens | place: USA: Cincinnati, Ohio | collected 2013-06-21 | study: EMG produced TPA metagenomics assembly of the Gut...
TTTCTTAAATTCATAACTGTATTTTGCCATAAAAAATCGACCTCCAATTCGTTAGATTTTTGGTCTAACTTTTGGGGGTCGGTTCATGAATATGGCTTTAAATTTTATCAATAATGTGTTTTAGATATTTCTAATCCATTTTCAATAAGATTTTTGTTGTAGGAGTTAAGGTGTGTATAAATTTCTTGTTTAAATGGGTTGCATCTGTACTTTTTAAGTTGTGCAATAAGGAGATAGATATACTTGTGGAAGAAGAACTGTCAGAATTTTTTAGTGATGAAAGTAGAAAAGCTATACTTATGTATTTGAAGAACTATAATAATGGTTAGTGAAAATAAAATCTATTGACAACATTTTATTCCTTAAGTATATTATAGATAATAAGATAGATTTCAGATGAAAGAGGTATGTTTGTGAGTGTTTAGTATCTAAAATAGGTAATTTAATATTAATTCTGAAAGACAAGGTGGAGATACCTTTTGTTTCTTGTGGAATTAATTAATACTATTGAGGATACAAGTCCACGAATTTACTTTAAGGTCAGGCTCATTATGACTGGCTGTATTAAACGTTGAATTTAAGCTGTGGAGTTGTCTGCAGCTTTTTTATTATGCAAAAAAAGAAATCTATCAGGATTTCGTGGCTTGTAATGTAATGGAGAAAGGATTTTAAAGATGAAAGAAATAACATTAGAAAAATTACATTACTATGAATTAAAAGAAATAGTCAAGAGTTATTGCGTAAGCGGTCTTGGAAAGGCTTTGCTTGATAAGCTTAAGCCAAGTGAAAATATTAAGGTGGTTGAAAAAAGACTTAATGAAACCTCTGAGGGAAGAAGACTTATGGATGCTTCTTATCATATGCCATTGGAAGGGATATTCAATGTTATGCCTATGATTGAAAAGGTAGATAAGGGATTGTCTCTTGACCCCGATGAACTTAACATGATGTCTGATTTTCTAAGAGGATGTAGAAAAGTTAAAACATTTATAAAAGACAAAGAGGGATATGCTCCTACATTAAGTGCTTATGGTGAAAATATATCAGATTTGAGTTATATTGAAGATGAAATTAATATTTCAATTAAAGGAAATATGGTGGATTCTAATGCAAGCAAAGAATTAAAAAAGATAAGAAAGCACATTGATATATGTGAAGGGAAGATAAGAGAGCGACTTGACAAGTTCTTGAGAAACGGAGAAAACAAAGAATATATACAGGAATTTTTCATAAGTCAAAGGAATGGAAAGTTCACAATACCAATTAAAGCTGCTTATAAGAATCAAGTACTTGGAAACATTGTTGAGGCTTCATCTAAAGGAACCACTGTTTTTATGGAGCCTAATGTAATATCAAAATATACAACAGAACTTTCCATATTAAAGGCGGAAGAAAGTGTTGAAGAGTATAGGATTCTAGCAACTCTTACTGAGCTGATTTATGAAAGGATTAGAGACATAAAGATGAATATAGAAGTCATATCAGAATATGATATGATTTGGGCTAAAGCTAAGTATAGCGATGCTATAAATGGAATAAAACCTAAACTTAATGAAAGAGGTTATATAAAGATAGTACAAGGAAGATATCCTTTAATCAAAAATAGCGTGCCTTTAAATTTTGAAATAGGAAAAGATTATAGAAGTCTCATAATAACAGGGCCTAATGCTGGAGGAAAAACAGTAGTCTTAAAGTCTATAGGAATGATGATTCTTGCAGTGCAATCAGGATTTCATATAGAGGCAAAAGAAGGAACAGAAATTTCTGTATTTAGAAATATATTTGTAGACATAGGAGATGATCAAAGTATTGAAAATTCTTTAAGCACATTTTCTTCTCATGTAAAAAATCTGGCGTCTATAATAAAGGAAAGTACAAAATCAAGTTTATTGTTATTTGATGAGATAGGTAGTGGTACAGAACCTAATGAGGGGGCTGCTTTAGCTATTGCTATTCTAGAAGAATTATATAAAAAGGGGTGTATAACTGTAGCTACTACTCATTATGGAGAGATAAAGAATTTTTCAAGGCAGCATCCAGATTTTGAAAATGCAGCTATGGAGTTTAAAAAGGATACTTTAGAACCTTTATACAAGCTTCATATTGGGAAGAGCGGAGACAGCAATGCTTTATACATCTCTAAGAAGATGGGAATTCCTGATTTAATAATAGAAAAAACAAAGCAATATATAGAAGATAAAAATTATAATTATGATTTAGTAAAGGAAAGTAAAATTGTAAAAGAAAGAATAGACGTAAGAAAGGAAAATGAGTATGAATATAAATATAAGGTAGGTGATAGAGTTATATTTTTGGAAAAAAATGAAGCAGCCATAGTATATAAGGAAAAGGATAAACTCAATAATATAACACTTTTATATGATGGAAAGTTCATTGAAGTTAATATTAGGAGAATTAAGCTTGATGTAAAAGCAGATGATCTTTATCCAGAAGGTTATGATATGAATCAGCTATTTGTAAGTTTTAAAGATAGAAAGTTTGATCATGACATTGAAAGAGGATCTAAAAAAGCTATAAAAAAACTTCTTAAACAAAATTAATATTTTAACTTTAAATCACTAAAGGGCATTAAGATAAATTTCTTAGTGCCCTTAATAAATTATTAATGATTAACAGCGGAATTAAATGTTAAAATATATATAAATGTAATTTAGAAAATTTTGAAAACAATATAGAGAATTGCATTTATATATTTTATAAAAGGGGGAAACAACATGTTTAAATTTCCGAAAGACTTATATTGTGATGTAAGAATCGAAAGGATATTTAAGACAAATATATCTTATTTTAAGGGGGAATTAGAGCAGAATAATGAAGAAAATTATTGTGGTGCTTTTATAAGAGTTTTTGATGGAGACAGATGGTACTATTCTTCTATATCTGATGAAGGGAATATTCAAAATGAGATAGAAAAGCTTGCATCAATGGCCAAGAAGAATTCGGATATATATGAAAATCCAATAGTAAAAAAGTTTAGTGTTAATAATGATGAAGTTATAAGATACGCATCTGAATCAGTTGAAAACGTTCCTAATGATAGAAAAGATAATTATTTAAAGAAATACTTTGATGTCATAGAAGAATATAAAGAAGTATCTTCGTGGTCTGCTAAATATATAGATAGATATGTGGTGAGAGAATTTTATTCAAGCAAAGGTTCTTCTGTGAAGTATGATAACAATGTTTTCGGCATAGCTGTAAGACTTACTTTAACTTATGGAGAAGAAGTATTTAATCACAGCTGGCAGAAGGCTTTAAAGACTTTTGAAAATTTAGATGAAAATAAAAAAGAATTAAAGAATGTCATAGAAGAAGGAGTCAATTTTGTAAAAAATGCAAAGCCTATAGAACCTGGAAATTATGTAGCAGTTTTAGCACCTGTTGTAGCAGGTGTATTTGCCCATGAAAGTTTTGGTCATAAGAGTGAAGCTGATTTTATGATTGGTGATGAGAGCATGAAAGCAGAATGGCAGATTGGGAAACAAGTGGGAAGCAAAATACTTTCAATTGTTGATTATGGAGACGTAGAAGGTTCAGGATATACTCCTTTTGATGATGAAGGTAATAAGTGCTCAAAGACTTATTTAATAAAAGAAGGAAAGCTTTCAGGAAGATTACACGATTCTTCAACTGCAGCTATTTTAGAAGATGAAGTTACTGGTAATGGACGAGCTGTTAATTTTCAATTTGAGCCTATACCAAGAATGACAAATACCTATATTGAAAAAGGTGATAAGACGGTTGAAGAACTTATCAGTGAAATAAAGGATGGTATATATATAAAGGACATAAACCACGGTTCAGGGATGTCTACATTTACATTAGCTCCTAGTATTTCTTATAAAATAAGAGATGGTAAAATAGCAGAACCATTAAAAATAGCTGTTGTTACTGGAACGGTATTTGAAACTTTGAATCTTATAGATGGGTTAAGCGATGAAATAGAGATTTTTGCTTTTTTAACTGGAGGATGTGGAAAAATGGAACAATGGCCTCTTCCAGTGGGATTTGGCGGACCTTATGTAAGAGTTAAAAAGTTATTTGCTCAGTAGGAGGGAAAGGTTATGAATAAAGAATTATTAAGAATAAATAATAAAGAGACAGCAGTGCAGATTTCTAACAATTCTATAAAAGCTATTAGAAATAAAGATATAGTGAAAGTTGGAGCAAGAATATATGATAAAGGACTTATAGGTGTTTCTGGGCAGTATGGTGATGATAATGTAGAGGATATTTTAAAAAAGGCAGAAAACAATCTTAGATTAAATATAAAATATCCTTGCGATATTTCAAAAAATATTAATATAAATGTAAAAGACGAAACTGTGAAATTAGATGATGCAATTATTCATCAAACAGAAGAGTTTGTAGATGAACTTAGTAGTCTAGTTAAAGAACTTGGATTTGTAGCTAGTGGTACTATAAATATTTCAGAGGAAGAAGTTAAAATTACAAACGACGAAAATTTGAGTTGTAGCATGATGAGAAAGAGTTTAGATATTCTTATAATATTAAAAGAAATAGGAAGTGCAAATATTTTTGATACTGGATATTCTTTATCTACAAAGAGATTTGATAAGGATCTAATGCTTAAAGAAATAGGAAATATGTGCAGAGCTCATAAAAACCCTGTAGAGGTTCCAGTAAATGAAGAGGGAAAAGTAAGATGCATTTTCACTGAAGACTCAGATATTTTAAAATTCTTTATAAATGAACTTAGAGGCGAAAGGATAGGAACAAAATCTTCATTCTTTAATAATAAATTTGGAGAAAAACTATTTGGAGAAAATGTTACACTTTATCTAGAAAATAATTTAGAAGAAAGGGGACTTCCATTTGATTATGAGGGAACTTTAATAAAAGGAGAGGATGAACCTCTTATAAAGAATGGTGTTCTTGAAATAGGTTATGCTGATAAGAGAACTGCTGAAAAGTACGATCTAAAAAATACTGGAAGTGGTTTTGGAGATTTCAATGGAGTTCCAGAACTTATGGCTCCAAATATAACGTTAAAAAGAGGAGAAAAAACTTTATCAGAATTACTAGATGGAAAACCATCAATATTAGTAGTAGAATGCGGCGGAGGAGACTTTACTAGTGATGGAGGATATGGAACTCCAGTTCAAGTGGCATACGTTTTTGATGGAGAGAAGTTAATAGGAAGAATTCCAGAGATATCAATTAAGTCCAACATATATGACATGTATGGAAAAGACTTTGTTGGAGTACCAAAGGATAATCTAAATTCTATATCTTTATCTAAGCTTGTGGTAATAGATATGAAAGTAAACTAACTAAATCAATTTATGTAAAAATCCGATTACTTATATTTAACTTAAGTAATCGGATTTTAATGTATCTTATTTTTACCTTAATAGGTTGAGACTTATAAAGAATATGGATATAATTATTAATGGATAAAGAAAAAATTATAAGGATATAGAAGGGAATGAGCACATGATTCCATATGTAGCAGCAGGAATTTCTGTAGTTATAATATCAATATTCATATATATAAATCTTAAAATAACTCCAAAACAGAGAACTATTACAAAAGCTATTGCAAGTTTGAGTTTTTTAGTAGTGGGTATAATTTCATTTATTTATGTAAACGATGATAAAATGTATGGATATATGATTCTTTTAGGACTTACACTAGGCGTTATGGGAGATATAGGATTAGGCTTGAAAAGGGTATATAAAAAGACAGCGCATATCTGCTTTATATTAGGTACTATAGCCTTTTTATTTGGGCACGTAGCTTATATAAGCTTATTTGTAATGATGGCACCTGTAACTATAGGCGATGTACTTATGGCAGCAGCTCTTGCATTGGGCTTTATGATAATAGGAAATAAGGCTCATATAAATTATAGATATATGAGACCTATAGCACATATGTATATGGCAACTATTGCCTTCATGGTAATCAAAGCTGTATCCTTATTACCTCTTTGTGGCATGACAACATCAAATATCATGGTAGCACTTGGAGCAGTACTTTTCGTTATTTCAGATATGATATTAGCATTTCTTTATTTTGGAGGCAAAAAGCAGACTTGCTTAAAAACTATAAATTTAATAACTTACTACAGTGGACAATTACTAATAGCTTTAAGCATATTATATAAATAGAAAAACCTGCCTTTAATTTAGGCAGGTTTTTTATTATATAGTAAGTGATGAGCGCTTTAAAGAAATAGTAATTATCTTAAACAAAGCTATTCCTGCAAAAAGGTTAATTAAAGTGGCTGGTAGTACTGTAGTTACAAATAGAAGGCCAAAAGATCCAGGAAGACCTACTATTATGCTGGCGCAATATAAAAATATAAGTCCGCTTATTAAGGTTCCTATAGGAAGTATTATTGCAGATTCTATAAGACGTTGGGTCTTTAAATTCTTAGATTTCATCACTTTAAGACTTCTTAGTAAAAATAGTATTGCATAAACTATATTTGCTGTTATAACCTTGTCTAAGAAATTAGGAAGCTGTCCACCTGGAAATTTTGTTGTCATAGCAGTGAAGATTCCAGTTACAATTCCAGATATTAAACAGGTTTTATAATCTTTTTTATTTAAAATTATTATAATAAATAACATTGCTAAAGAAAAATCAGGTTGCATTGGAAGACCTAAGGCTGGGGTGAACTGATGAAGCATAGCTCCTATGCCAAGTAAAAGTGCATTTGTAGTTAAATTTTTTATATTTTTGTTTGTATTCATTAAAATCTCTCCTTTAAAATAAAACTTTTTGTAATATTGCCAGGGACCTGTAACATCTGAACTTCACAACATCTTGTTCACCTCCTTAAAATAAAAAAATCCGTCCTATGATAAAACATAGGACGGATGAAACTTCCGCGTTGCCACCTAAATTGTGCTTAAATAAAAAAGCACCTCTCAATTTCAAGTACTAACATACTCTATCCCCTATAAGGCTGGGATTGCCATAACTGCTACTCTCTAAAAAATAGATTTCGTTTTATTCCTTCAAGGTCCATTCATTAAATTTCTTCTTGCTAGGATCTCACCACCCCTAAGCTCTCTTTGTTGAAGCTGAATTTAACTACTCTTCCTTGTTATAACGGATTAGCTATATTAAACTGTATGTTTTATATAATATCAGATAAATTAAAATTTTTCAACATATTTTTAAATTTACTTTTAAGGGATAAAGGGTTTAAAATTTACGTCCAACTGGGTATAATTTTAAATAGGGCAATAGTTGTGGATATTTTAAAAGTAAAGAATGGTGAAGAGATGAATGATAAAATTATTACTACATTAAATAATATATTTGATAGATATTGCGCTGCCTATATGAGAGCTAAGGGAGAAAAATGTTTAGAAAATAAGCAGGTTAGAAATATAAGGGCAGGAGTAAAAGGTCATAACTTGGCTATAGTTGGAAAGGTACAATCTGATAGTATCCCTAAAGAATACAATACTTTTATTGATATAAATCTTCATGAAAAATTGATAAATCATACGAAATGCAGTTGTAATGATTACAGAGCAAATGCTGGATTCAATGACAAATATATATGCAAACATATAGCTGCTACATTTTCTAAGTATGTTAATGCAGTAGAAGCTAAAAATGGAAAGAATGCTGCAAAAAAGGAAGATGACGCAGGAGAATGGCTTCTTCAATACATCACTAGTGAAATGGATAAGGCAAGAGAAATAGTGAGTTTAGAGGTTTATATAAATCTTATTGAAGATCAAGAAGAGCCTTTTTATGATGTAACTTTCAAAATTGGAACAGAAAAGATGTATGTACTGAAAAGTATTGAAGATTTTATAAAGTATAGAAACTTACAGAAACCTTTAGAGTATGGGAAAGAGTTTACCTACGATCCTTCTATACATTACTTTTCAAAAGAAGATAGACATATAATTGATTTTATAGAAGAGTATTGGGAATTGACTAGAGTTGTAAATAACTTCCCAGTAGGAGAGGAAGGGGAAAGACTTCTTGGAGCATCTAAGATTCTTAAAGGAAAATCTCTCATAGTAGTAGATTCTGCATTTAAAAGATTTTTAAGAGTTTTAGGTCATAAGAATTTTTATTTAAAACTTAATGATGAAGACTATAAAATAGTTAAAGTATCAGAAGAAGAAATACCTTTTAAAGTTGATTTGATTGAAGATGATGAGAAAAACATAATCCTTAAAAGTCATGATGATATACCAATATGTCTTACTACGGCTGGAGATGTTATATTATATGAGGATATAATATATATACCTCCTAAGAGCCAAAGAGTTGGATTAAAGCCTCTTCTTTCAGCTTTTGTGGAAGACAATAATATAACTTTTAAAAGGGAAAGGGCAAATGAAGTTATAAATAGGCTAGTTCCAGTAATAAAAGATGTATGTGAAAAAGTGTATATAGATAAGTCTATAGAAGATAGAATAGAGAAAAAGGAAGCTACTTTAGAAATTTACTTTGACAGAGATCAGAAATACGTATGGAGTAAAGTAGTAGTGAATTATGGAGAGACTGCTTTTGAACTTGCACAAGGATATAGCGGGAAAAAGCTTATACTTAGGGATTTAAAGAAAGAAAATGAAGTATTAAATATGCTTGAGAACTTTAAATTTCTAAAACATAGGGATAGGTTTTTATTTAGAGGACGCGAAGAGGAATTATATGATTTTTTAGATTCAGATATCCAAAGCTTTAACAAGCTTGGGGAAGTTTATTATTCCGATAGGTTTAAAGAACAAAAAGTCTATAAGGCTCCAATAATCAAGGGAGAAATAAAGGAAAAATCAAACTACTTAGAGTTTTCTTTTGACATGGAAGAAATAGATAACAATGAAATACTAAAGATATTAAAAGCTTTCCAAGACAATCGAAGATATTATAAACTTAAGAATAATAGTTTCCTAGACCTTCAAAGCAATGATATTCAAACTTTTTTAAAACTGCTAGATGATATAAATATTGAAGAAACTTTCAGCAAAGATGATGATGAAAACATTATAAAGGTATCAAAAAATAGAGCAGTTTACTTAAAAGAGAGTTTAGATAACGAAAGTTTTAAGTATATACGAGGGAAAGACATATTAGATGATATATCAAATAAACTAATGACATTGTCAAATGTTGATTATGAAGTTCCTAAGGAAATAAATGCTACATTAAGAGAATATCAGGTAATTGGGTTTAAGTGGCTTAAGACTTTGAGTCATTATGGATTTGGTGGAATACTTGCAGATGAGATGGGACTTGGAAAAACTGTTCAAACAATAACCTTTTTGTTATCAGAGAAAGGCAAAAAAACACTTATAGTTACACCGACATCTCTTATATACAATTGGGAAAAAGAATTCAAAAAGTTCGCTCCTTCCATGAAGATTTTAATACTTCATGGATTAAAAGAAGAAAGAATAGAACTTATGAAATCCATGGATAATTATGATGTTATACTTACTACCTATGGAATACTTAGAAATGATTTTGAAGAATATAAAAAAATAAATTTTAACCATTGTATAATCGATGAGGGACAAAATATAAAAAACCCTCTTTCTCAAAATAGTGAATCTGTTAAGGATATAAATGCCGAAGTTAAATTTGCTCTTACAGGTACACCTTTAGAAAATAATTTGTTAGAACTTTGGTCTATATTTGATTTTATAATGCCAGGATATCTTTATGGTAATGCTGTTTTCCAAAAGAAGTTTATGGGAAAATCTCGAGAAGGTGATATGGATGATTTAAGAAGTCTTATAAAGCCATTTATTCTTAGAAGATTAAAGAGAGATGTTATGAAGGAACTTCCAGATAAAATAGAAAAGAAATTTTATGTAGAGATGACACCAGAACAGAAGAAAGTTTATATGACATATGTTGGAGAAATAAGAAGGCTTATGAAGGAAAAGGATTTTGGAGAAAATAAGATAACCATTTTTTCTTACTTAACTAAGCTTAGAGAATTATGTCTTGATCCTTCAGTGCTTGTAAATGGATATAATGGCGGTAGCGGAAAGATGGATGTATCTCTTGATATCATAAGAGAGAACATAGGAGAGAACAGAAAGGTTCTTTTATTTTCACAATTCACATCTGTACTTAAGAATATAGGAAAGATGCTAACTAAAAATGGAATTGAATATTATTATCTCGATGGATCTACAAAACCAGAGGAAAGAATAGAATTAGTAAATAAATTTAATAATGGAGAAGATAAAAAGGTATTTTTAATTTCTTTAAAGGCAGGAGGAACAGGTTTAAATCTTACTAGTGCTAATGTGGTTGTACATTTTGACCCGTGGTGGAATCCTGCAGTAGAAGACCAAGCTACAGATAGAGCTCATAGATTTGGACAGAAGAATGTGGTGCAGGTTATAAAACTTATAGCAGAAGGTTCTGTAGAGGATAAGATAATAACTCTTCAAGAGGACAAGAAAGAGCTTATAAATAAAGTTATAACAGGAGACTTCAAAGAAGGTGGTTTCTTAAAGGGACTTTCAAAAGAAGACTTAGAAGAATTATTTTCATGATAAAAAAGGCGGACATAAAAGAATTTGTCCGCCTTTTAATGCGATTTTTAATATAAATACATATATTTAGCTTCTTAGGTTAAATATATGTTAAAATTATAAATATTGGATATTATCCTGTTTACATAGTAATAATTTGGGTATAATATTGTTTTACAAATAAGAATACATATTCAGGAGGATAACCGCTATGAAGGGGTTAATTAATTTTTTTAAAGGCATTGCTGTAGGAATAGCAACTTTAGTTCCAGGAGTTAGTGGTGGTACTATGTCTATAATCCTTGGGATTTATGATAATCTTATACATTCTATAAGCTCATTTTTTCAAGACTGGAAGAAAAATTTATTGTTTTTAGGTGAAGTAGCATTAGGTGGTCTTTTAGGAATGGCTTGTTTTAGCAGCTTATTAGAAAACGCTCTTATAAGATATCCTTATGTTATGAAGTTTTTCTTTATGGGAGTTATCTTTGGAGGACTTCCTATACTTTATAAAAAAGCTGAAACATCAAAGGATAATGGCAGTGGGATAGTGTATTTTGTTATTGGGGCAGTTTTAGTTCTAGCTATGTCATCGCAGCCTACAGCTGTTACTACTTTAGCGACATCAACAGGTATTTTAAGTATCATATTTTTATTTATAGCAGGAATCATAATTGCAGTTGCTCTTATACTTCCAGGAATAAGTGGATCATTTATGTTACTTGCTTTAGGACTTTATGATGTTACTTTAAATGCGATAAATACCTTTAATGTTCCTTTTCTAATTCCACTTGCTTTAGGAGTTTTTGTAGGTACCGTTGCGACTACAAAAACTATAGAGAAATTACTTCAGAAGCATCCTAGAAAGACATATATGCTTATATTAGGATTCATTTTAGGATCTTTAGTGGAAGTATATCCTGGTATACCAGCTTATGGTGAAGTAGCTGCATCAATAGTAGCCGCTATTGTAGGTTTTATACTTATATTTTGGATGTCTAAGAAAGAGTTTCAAAGCGAAAACTAGAATTTTGATGATTTAATTTAATGAATAGAAAATGAATAAAAATTTATGAGTCTACTGATATTATAATCAGTGGACTTTTTTATGTTCATAATTTTTTAAAATAAAATAATTATTTTCATAAAAATATACTTGAAGAAAATAATTTTATATGATAATATAAATATGTACCTGGAAATGGTTTTCATAATGCAATTATAAAAGAAAAAAATTTTAAATTAATCACAAGGGGGATTAGCAATGTTTAAAAACCTTCAAAAAATCGGTAAAGCATTTATGCTTCCAATAGCAATTTTACCAGCAGCAGGTTTACTGTTAGGAATCGGAGGAGCTCTTTCAAATCCAAATACTATACAAGCATATCCATTCTTAAATGTATTCTGGTTGCAAGCAATATTTAAAATAATGAATGCTGCCGGAAGCGTAATTTTCGGTAACTTAGCACTTATAATGTGTATAGGCTTGGCAGTTGGTTTAGCTAAGAAGGATAAAGGAACAGCAGCTTTAGCAGCTGGCGTGGCTTTCTTAGTAATGAACGGATCTATTGCGTCAATGATAGCAGTATTTAATCCAGCAGTAAAATCAATAGATACTGGTGTTGTTGGATCAATAGTTATAGGAACATTAGTAACATATCTTCATAACAAATATCATAACATTCAATTACCAGCAGTTTTGGGATTCTTTGGTGGATCAAGATTCGTACCTATAGTATCATCTTTTGCAGCTATTATAGTTGGTGGAATCTTCTTTTTAATATGGCCAACATTCCAAGGATGGCTTACTACAGCAGGTACAGCTATAGCTGGACTTGGACCAATAGGAACTTTCTTATATGGATTCTTATTAAGACTTACAGGAGCAGTAGGATTACATCATATGATTTATCCATTATTCTGGTATACAGAACTTGGTGGAGTAGCTACAGTTGCAGGTCAGACAGTAGTAGGAGCACAAAATATATTCTTTGCTCAACTTGCTGATCCAAATCATGTAGGTTTATTTACAGAAGGAACTAGATTCTTTGCAGGACGTTTTGCAACAATGATGTTTGGACTTCCAGCAGCATGTTTAGCAATGTACCATTGTGTACCAAAAGAAAAGAGAAAGCTTGTAGGAGGATTATTCCTAGGAGCAGCACTTACATCATTTATAACAGGTATAACTGAACCAATAGAGTTCATGTTCTTATTCGTAGCACCATGGTTATATGTAGTTCATGCTTTATTTGATGGTTTATCATTCTTAGTGGCTGACTTATTAAGCATAAGAATAGGAAACACATTCTCAGGTGGAGCAATAGACTTTACATTATTCGGAGTACTTCAAGGTAATGATAAAACTCACTGGATTATGGTTCTTTTAGTTGGAGCAATATGGGCAGTTTTATATTACTTTACATTTAGATTCTTAATAACTAAGTTTAATGTTAAAACTCCAGGACGTGAAGATGAAGGTGAAGAAGTAAAAGTTGTAACTAAGGATTCTTTAAAGGATACTGCGGCAGAAGTTTTAGAAGCATTAGGTGGAAAAGAGAATATTGAAGACGTTGACGCCTGCATAACAAGACTTAGAGTTTCTGTTAAAGATGTAGCTAAAGTTGATAAGGCTCGTATAAAGGCTTTAGGAGCTACAGCTGTTTTAGAGGTTAAAGGTGGAATTCAAGCTATCTTTGGAGCTAAGGCAGATCCACTAAAACAAAGAATAAATGAAATATTAGGCGTAGATTAATAGATTTTAGTTCCTTTAAAGAGTTTATACTTTTTAAAGGAACTAACTTGTTAAATAAATAGTAGAAATTTTGGAGGCAGCATATGAATAAAGGATTAATAGTATCGTGTCAGGCACTACCAGAGGAACCTTTACACAGCTCTTTTATAATGAGCAAAATGGCTTTAGCAGCTAAAGAAGGCGGAGCAGTAGGGATTAGAGCAAATGGAGTAGAAGATATAAAGGCTATAAAGGGAGAAGTAGATTTACCTGTAATAGGTATAATTAAGATTAATTATGATGGAATGAAACCATATATAACTCCAACAATGAAGGAAGTAGATGCTCTTATAGAATCAAAGGTAGATGTTGTAGCTGTGGATGCTACTATAGATCAAACAGAGGAGTTTCTAAAGTCTCTAAAGGAAAAGTATCCAAATCAAAAATTTATGGCAGATATATCAACTATAGAAGAAGGTCTTAGAGCAGAAGCTCTTGGTTTTGATTATATAGGAACTACTTTAGTAGGATATACAGAACAATCAAAAGGATTAAACAATTTTGATGTATTAAAAGGACTTATAGAAAAATGTAATGCACCTATCGTAGCAGAAGGTAACTTTGACACACCAGAAAAAGCTAGAAAAGCCCTTGAAGCTGGAGCGTATACTGTGGTTGTTGGAGGAGCTATTACAAGACCTCAACTTATAACTAAGAAATTTGCAGAAGAAGTAAATAAAGCTTTATAAGAGTATAATAAGGGTTATAGATGCTGTTTTAATAGGCATCTATAGCCCTTATTTCTTGACTTTGATAATTATATTACCCATAATATAATTATCAAAGTATATATGAAAATTTCACTGAAATTTGGAAGGGATTGTTACAATTTGAACGTGTTATGCGAGATACAGAAAAATTATACGCTTTTTTCTGAAAAAGAAAGAGATATAGCAGATTACATATTACAAAGCAATGATCAGATAAAAAATATAAATATAACAGATTTAAGCAAAGCTATAGGTGTTTCAAATGCTACTATAACAAGGTTTTCTAAAAAGATAGGATGTAAGAGTTTTGTTGACATGAAAATACAACTTAGTGCTGCTTCGACTAGAGTTGAAGACTTAAAGGATGAAGGGGTTTTTTCAGACATATATTCTTTTTATAAAAGCACCATAGATATGACTAATCATTTGATAGACAAAGAGATGATATTTAAATTTGTAAAAGAGATAAAAAATGCAAAACGTATATATATATGTGGTGTTGGAAGTTCTGGATTTACAGCATCAGAGTTTGCTTTAAGGCTTCTTAGAATGGGATTTAATGTTTCAAGCATTACTGATTCTCATATGATGATAATAAATAGTTCAATACTATCAAAAGAGGATCTTATAGTGGGAATATCTTTATCTGGAGAAACTAATGAGGTAGTTCAATCTCTTAGAATAGGCAAAGCTAATGGTGCCACTAGTGTAGCCATGACGAGTTTTGAAAATAGCAGCATAGCCATGTATTCTGACATGAATTTTATATTATATAATTCAGGATTTATAGATAAAGAAAGATTCGTTAATAGTCAGTTTTCAGCTATGTATGTAGTAGATTTAATATGTTCTGTTCTTTTAAGGGACAAAGAACTTAAAGATAAGATGCAGCTTACTGTAGATACTATAATAGGTATGGAATATAATAAAGGAAAAAATGAATAAGGTTAATATAAGTAGTATATGAATTAAAAATGACATATAATAAATACATAAAAGTATTTATAAATTAGTTTTAAGGAGTTTTATTATTATGAAAAAACCGATAAAAAGGATTGCTGTGGTACATGACTTGTGTGGTATAGGGAAAGCAGCACTTAGTAATATAATACCTATATTAAGTGTAATGTCTGTTGAACCTTGTGCTATTCCTACTATAATCTTATCCACTCATACTGGAGGATTTGGAAAGCCTGTGATAAAAGTTAATGAGGATTATATAAAAAGGGCCATGGAACATTACAAAAATATAGGTATAAGCTTTGACGGTATATTTGTAGGGTATTTAGGAAGTATAAAAAACATCAAAGATATGGAAGAGTGCATGAAAAAGTCTAAGTATGAAGGTCATACAATAGTTGACCCTATTTTTGCGGATAATGGAAGGATTTATTCTAATTTTGATGAGGATTATGTAGAAGCCATGAAGTCTATGGTAGGATATGCTGATGTTATAACACCTAATCTTACTGAAGCATGTTATCTTTCAGGAGTGCCATATAAAGAAGAATTAGAAGAAAATGAGATAAGACATATAGCAGAAATATTAGGAAATATGGGAGCAAAGAACGTTGTTATAACAAGCGTTTGTAATGGTACAAATATAGGCTCTGCTATATATTGCACAAGGGATAATGATTTCAAAATTTATTATACTGAAAAGGAAGAAAAAAAATATCCAGGCACTGGAGACATATTTGCCTCAGTTATAGCTGGATCTATAATGAATGGTTTTTCCCTTCATGAATCATGTAGAAGAGCTGCTGATTTTACAAAAGAATGTATCAATGTCAGTTCGCAGTATGATTATGATACAAAAGAAGGAGTAATTTTAGAAAAAAATCTATGTATGCTTATGGATTAAAATATAAATCCTCTAGGAGCTGATTTTCCTAGAGGATTTTGACGTTTAGAAGAATAAATTTTCTAGTGTAGTTAGATATTCTTTTAATTTGTTTTTATTTAAAGTGTAAAAGACTTTATTATTGTCTTTATCAACTAAAATCAGCTGTAAGTTTGCTAGTGCAGACATATGGTAAGACACTGTAGCATTTGTCAAATTAAGCATTTCAGCAATTTGGCTTCCATAGAGTTTTTGTGAAGTCAAGGTCTTTAATATTTCAAATTTACTCTTGTCAGAAAGAACTTTTAGCACATCTAAAATTCGAGATTCGTCTATTTTATATTTTTTTAAAAGTTCTAAAATTTTTAGATAATTTACACCTATAGCTATTTTTTCATTTTTTTCAATGCCATAAACTCTAACTTGATTAAAATAAAATACATTTGGATGGATATTAACAATATCAGTATTTTTTATTGATATTTGATAATTCTTTTTTAGATATCCACTAATATCGCCATCTGAATCTATGAAGAATTTATTCATAAAAGACTCTAGTATATCTTTTAAAATATATTCCTTTTCTTTTATAAGTTCAGTTACATGGGATATCATAGATGAAATTTCATAAAATAATTTTTCATAGTTGTAATAAATATATACTAATGTATATTTTATCTCATCTGTTAAGTCTTGAGAGCTTATATAGTTAAATATTTCTTTATCATTATTTAATGATTTTACTATGGAATCTAAATTATTTTCTTCATCAATAAAACTTACTATAGATGTGACAGCAAGCTGTTGCTTTTCTTGCTCGGAAAGAGCTGCAAAATCTAAGGTTACATCTATATCATTAAAAAAAATAACATCTGCCAAAGAAGTATCAGTATAGTTACTAAAATTTTTGAATAGATATTCTAATCTATCTTTGGGAATAGAAATTTTTGATTTTATATAGTCATGAGCTTCTATTATAGGTAAGAAAGCAGGGTCTAACTCATCTAGGGGGACACCATATTTTTGATGGAAAGTATCTAAGGTATGATGAATATCATTACCGTTTGCTATATTTCGTAGTATGTTTAAACTTTCGAATGTATAGTTTAGATTGTTATTAAAAATAAATTTCAATATATTTCACCTCTTAAATTTACTTTATCAGCATGCAAATTATTTTTCAATAATAAGTTAAAGCTCTTTTATGTTTTTATTGAAGCTTAGAGACATAAATAAAATTATGCAAAAAGCACCGCTTATGAGTATTAAAACATTGAGGGAGAAAAAACTCATTATTCCTGCTATAGCAAAGGAGGTAATTGGATTCATTGATGATGCCATAGCGTTAAAAATAGAACCTACCCTTGCCATATAATTTTCTTCTACGTTATACATAAATGATATATTTATAGATAAATTTAAAAAAGCAAAGCCTATACCAAATAAAAACATTACTATGCTGAATACAGGAATGAGAATTATTAATGTTTTTAATAGTGTAAGAAAGTATAATGAAAAATAGCTTAAACCTAGTATAATTCCGCCAATGACAAATAAATTTGATCTAGATAGTTTTTTGTTTATCATTGGAAATATATATGAACCAAAAGAAAGTCCAAGAGTAAGGGCAATACTGAAAATGGATAAACCTTCGGGACCAAGTCCTAGGCTTTCTTTAACATATACAGTACTCATAGTATTAATTGGAACCATAAATATTCCAAGAAGACTTCCGACTAAGCATATTGTAAATATAATTTTTCTTTCTTTCAAATATAAAAAGCCACTTTTGAGAGTTTCACCATATGACTTTATAGAAAAATTGAAACCTTCCTTAATACTATCTTTCAAAGATAAAAAGCTTAAGATAAATGCAGAAGCTAAAAACGTTATAGCATCTATAAAGAGAGCTCCAGAAGTTCCTATAAAACTAACTATTATTCCCGCAGAGGCTAGTCCTAGTAATTCTGAAATTCTAGAAGCTGAAGAACTAAGACTTTTAGCATGAGTATATTTTTCCTTTGATATTATTTTAGGAAATACAGCAATTCCTGCAGGCAACCTAAATGCTTCAAAACTTGAATTAATAAAAGTAAATATTAAGATAAGCCAAGGAGTTAAATGTCCTAAAAATAATAGAAGAGCTGTAAGAGAAACTACTATACCTCTTGCTAAATCACATATAATCATAGTTTTCTTTTTGTTTAATGTCTCAACTAAGGCTCCTGCAAAAGGCTGAAGTAATATTGAGGGAATAAAATTCACTCCAAATATTACAGCAAGCCAAGAAGGAGAACCTGTGATTTCGTATACCATCCAGCTGAAGGCAAGAGAATCTATAGAATCCCCAAATCGGCTTATTATATCAGCAATAAGAAGCTTCATATATTGCTTTTCATGAAAGAGATTTTTATAAGAAAAGGAATTTTTCATAAATATCTAACCACCTTTATCATATATATCTAATAAAAGTATAAATTTATATTAGATATATGTCAACATGAATCTTAGATTAATATCTAATTAATATATTATTTATATATTGTAATTTTATAGAACTCGTTTTAATATAATAAATTTAAAGGGGGGAATACTTTTATGAAAATGATAGTAGTAATAAGAAAGAAGGTAATTAGAGATATTCTTATAGTACTAGGTGCTGTAATTGCTGCCGCTATATTAATCATGGTTGGTGGAAAAGCCATATTTACATCATCTAGTAGTGAAAAAACTTACATGGTTATAGTGATTGATGATTTTGGAGAAGGTGGTAAGGGAACAAAAGACATGCTGGAACTTGATATTCCGCTTACGGCAGCCATAATGCCATTTGGAGAAACTGCAGTGAGGGATGCAAAGATGGCAGAGGAGAAGGGAAAAGAAATAATAATACATATGCCAATGGAACCGGAAGTTGGAAGGGCGAGTTGGCTTGGATCTACTCCTATTACTTCGGATTTATCAGATTCTGAAGTGAAAAAGAGAACTGAAAATGCTATGAGTATTTTATCTGCTGCTAAAGGAATGAATAATCATATGGGTTCAAGAATAATGCAAAATGAGAGGATAGTTGGAGTTGTTTTTCAATGCTTAAAAGATAAAGAAATGTTCTTTTTAGATAGCAAAACTACTCAAAATTCTGTGGCAGATAAGGTAGCTTCTGAAAAGGGATTGGAACTTTATTCAAGAGATATATTTTTAGACCATGTAAGCACTGAAGCTAACGTGGAGAAATCTATGGAGGAAGCCATAAAAGTATCAAAGAAGAAAGGCTATGCTATTGTTATAGGTCATGTTGGAGCTCAAGGTGGGGATATTACCGTTAGAGGAATAAAAAATAAGATTCCTAGATTAAAAGAAGAAAACATAGAGCTTATAACTATGTCTGAACTTAGAGAAAAGCTTAAACAAAAAAATAAGTAAAAAAATAGAGGGACGTATGTCCCTCGTTATTTTTTTACTGAAGTTTTCTTTGAAGATTTCTTTTTTGAATCAGGTTTCCTTACTGAATATCCAAAGGAACCTAGAGGCGAGGAATTAACCTCAAAATATTCGCCGTGGCTGTAGCAAATAAGCTTTGCTTTATCAAAATGAATCTTTCCTTTGTCATCTATAAGATTTTCATCAACTTTTACATTAGTCACTTGAAGAAGAAATAGGTCATGAGTTCCAAGTGGTGTTATAGACTTTAGTTTGCACTCTAAGGCAATAGGACTATCATCTAAGGAAGGTGTCTTTACCGTAACACCTTCATCAAGCTTTAAATTAAAGTGATTTATCTTGTCTTCAGTTCTTCCTGATCTCACACCACAATAATCTACTATCTTAACCATAGATTTTGTAGGAAGGTTTATTACACACTCCTCACTTTCCTTTATATAATCATAAGAAAGCCTTTCAGGTCTTATGCCCACAGCTATTATAGGATCTTTTGTGCATACAGTGCTAACCCAGGCTACAGTAAATACATTTACTTTCCCATCTTTATTTTGAGATGTTATAAGCACTACAGGAGCAGGATTCAGCATTACACTGCCTTTAAAATTACGTTTACTCATTACTTTGTCATCCTTTAAATTACATATTAACGATATCTTCTGTTATATCTTTTTCTTGATCTTTTTTTGAAACTTGCAATTATAAAAATAACAAGAGCTAAAACAGCTATTATGCCAGCAACTAATAGTATATAACTTAGTATATTCGCCTTTATAAGGTCGCTAGATTTTACAGTGCTGTATAAATCATAAGTTGTTGAACTGTTTCTTTGCTTTACAGTAACTGTTGCTACTTTATCTTTTCCATTAAGTTTCCAAGGATTGATTTCTTCTGTATTAAATACTAATTCAGTTTCTTTAGCGTTTATATCATTATCATAATATTTTATGTCATTATTTAAAACTAGAGGTACATCTATAGTTTTTTCTTTTCCAAAGAATCTAAAAGTTTTGTAAGGAACAGAAATAGTTTCTAAAGTAGAGCCGCTTTTATAGAAAGTTGTCTTTTCAGCAGCATAGCTCCAGTCTATGATTGATTTCATATCATTAAAAGCAGCTGTATCCTGAGCGTCATAAGCAGACTTTAGTACAACTCCCACAAGTGTACGCCCATCTCTTTCATATAAAGCTAAAAGGCATCTTCCTGCTGCAGCAGTATATCCTGTTTTTCCACCTATGCAGCCATCTAGTCCAAGATTTTTATTTCTATTTTCTATTATAGCTATAGTACCAGTAGAAGTTTGAACTGAATCTTTCTTCAAAGCCATAGTTTCTCTAGTCCATGGATTGTCGTAAACAGCTTTTCCAAGAATAGATAAATCATAAGCTGTAGTATAGTGATTGTCATCGTGAAGACCATTTGGTGTTACATAATTTGTATTTTTCATTCCTAAAGCTTTAGCTTTTTCGTTCATCATATTTGCAAAGCCAGAAGCACTTCCAGCTATTGTATCAGCTATAGCATAAGCTTCGTCATTAGCTGAGTATAGAAGAAGAGTCTTCATAGAGTTAGAAGCTGTCATAGAATCACCAACAGTTCTAGGTTTTATATTAAGGTTAAAAGAGTATTCAGGCTGTTTTTTAGCATCTTCAGAATAAGTTATTATGTCACTCTTATCTTTATTTTCAGCAAGTAAAAGTCCGGTCATAAGCTTTGTTATACTTGCTGGATATCTCTGACTGTCAGCATCTTTTGAATATATAATTTCACCAGTCTCGATGTCCATTGTTATAGCAGATTTAGCAATTATATTAGGAGTACTAGTTTCTGCCTTGGCAACGGTGCCAAGTGGTGATAGAATAGTTAAAGCTAATGTTACGGCAATTGATGTTATAAATCGTTTCTTCAAAGTTCATCTCTCCATTTAATATAAAATTTTTGTACATTTATGCTGTTAATTTAATATAAATAAGTATATCATTATTAAATAACAATAACAAGATTTTAGCACAGGAGACTGATTATGAATAAAGAAAAAATAGTGAAAATTTTCAATGGGAAAATAGGAAATAAAATAGGAAAATATAAGATTTATGGAATAATGATACTGATTTATGAAAATCAAGGACAAAGCTATTTGATTTTAGAAAAGAGAGCATTATCCTTAAGAAGTCAGCCTGGTGATATATGCCTTCCAGGTGGAAAGCTGGAACAGGGGGAGACACCTAAAGAAGCAGCATTAAGGGAAACTATGGAGGAACTCAATTTGAAAAGGGAAGAGATAAATTATGTTGGTGAGATGGATTATTTCATAACTCCATATGGCTCTATTTTGTATCCATTTGTAAGTACTATAGATAATTTTCCTAGTGATCCTAGTAAAGATGAGGTTGATGAGCTTATAATGCTTCCAATAGATTTTTTAATCAGTGAAAAACCTTATGAATATAAGATGAATATAGGACCTAGAAATTATGACGACTTCCCATTTGATCTTATAAATGGAGGAAAGGACTATAAATTTTCACAAGGAACCATGCCTCAGTATTTTTATAAGTATGAGAATTATGTCATATGGGGCTTTACTGCTAGAGTTATTAAAGAATTTGCAGACATAATAAAGGAAGAGGTATACTAAGTACAGCTCTTCCTTTTCTTTAAAAACTCTAATTTCGTTTCACTTACTATTATTCCTATGAATACCAATATTGATCCTATGATCATTGAAATAGTGAAGGTTTCTTTCAAAATTAAAACAGACAATAGACTACCGAATACTGATTCGGTACATAGTATTATAGCGGTATGGCTTGAAGATGTATGTTTTTGAGCCATTGTCTGCAAGAGAAATGCTATAAGAGTACTGAAAAGACCTAAGTAAATTAATGAGAAACCACCTCTAAATGTGATATTGATAGGGAATGGTTCATTGAAAACAGCCAAAACAATAGAAAATACTGCTGCAACTCCGAATTGAAGTATAGTAAGTATTATAGGATCTTTCTTTTGAGCAAAGTATCCTACTGCAACTATATGACAGGCAAAGAAAAATGCACATACAAGAGTTAAGGCATCACCAATATTTAAAGTGAAACCGCCTTGAACTGTTAAAAGAGCTATTCCTATAAGAGAAAGTATAGCAGAAGACACTGAGTATATGTCAGGTTTCTTTTTCGAAATAGCCCAATATAAAAATGGGACCATAACTACATTTGTGCCTGTTAAAAATGCTTGAGTAGATGCTTGAGTATATTGAAGACCTATAGTTTGAGTTGCAAAAGCTAAAAATAAAATACTTCCAATTATTAAACCAGCTTTAAGATCATCTTTATTAATCTTTTTTAAATGCTTAAAAAAGATTATAGACATCAATATAAAAGATAATGAAAATCTGATTGCAAGTATATATAGAGGTTTTGCCACCTCTAAAGCTTCCTTTGAAGCTACAAAACCAGCACCCCATACTATTGCAACTATTAGAAGGGCAATGTCTGCGTAAAGTGATTTTTTCTTCAAGTTAAAATTCCCCCTTAGTAAAAAATATACCTTATCTATTTTAAAGGCATTAGAATAGATTTTCAATTGTAGAATTTTAAAAATGTGATAAATAATTATATTTAAAACGTCTACAAATATAAAAGACTAAGTATTTCTTTAAAATTGCAAAAGATGCAAAAATGTAGACGTTTTAAAGACGAGAAAAACATATAATTATTCTAATGACTGTAAGAGTTTAAGCTTTAAATACATTAAGGGTAAGGGGGATGTTCTATGATAGATAACTTTAATATTTCAGATGCAATGACCATAAAATTAGATGATTATTTGCCAGAAATGCCTAAGTTTCAAAAAGGAATAAGAAGAGCTCCAGATAGGGGATTTCATTTGACAAAGGAACAAACTGAAATTGCTTTGAAGAATGCTTTAAGGTATATACCAGAAAAGTATCATGAAGAGATTATACCAGAGTTTCTAGAGGAGCTTACTACAAGAGGAAGAATTTATGGCTATAGATTTAGACCAGAAGGAAGAATTTATGGAAAGCCAATCGATGAATATAAAGGAAACTGTATAGAAGGAAAGGCTTTTCAGGTTATGATAGATAATAACCTAGACTTTGAAGTTGCACTATATCCATATGAACTTGTTACTTATGGAGAGACAGGAAGCGTATGTCAAAATTGGATGCAATACAGGCTTATTAAGAAGTACCTAGAGGTTATGACTAATGATCAAACTTTAGTCCTTGAATCAGGTCATCCACTAGGATTGTTTAAATCAAAACCAGAAGCTCCAAGAGTAATAATAACAAATGCTCTTATGATAGGAATGTTTGACAACATAAGAGATTGGGAGATAGCTGAGGAAATGGGAGTTGCAAACTATGGACAGATGACAGCTGGGGGATGGATGTATATAGGACCTCAAGGTATAGTTCATGGAACTTTCAACACAATTTTAAATGCAGGAAGATTAAAACTTGGCATACCTAATGACGAAGATTTAAAGGGAAGACTATTTGTGACATCAGGTCTTGGCGGAATGAGCGGAGCTCAAGGAAAGGCATGTGAAATAGCCAACGGTGTAGGAATAATAGCAGAAGTAGATAAGTCTAGAATAGATACAAGACTTGAACAAGGATGGATAAGAAAGTGGTCTTCAGATGTAAAAGAGATATTTGAAATTGCAAAGGAATATCTTGAAAAGAAGGAGCCTATGTCAATTGCTTATCACGGAAATATAGTAGATGTTCTTCAATATGCAGTAGACAATAATATCCATATAGATTTACTTTCAGACCAAACTTCATGTCATAATGCATATCAAGGGGGGTATTGTCCGGAAGGCATAAGCTTTAATGAAAGAACAAGACTTTTGGCAGAAGAACCAGAAAAGTTTGTAGAGCTTGTAAATAAGACACTAAGACATCACTTTGACCTTATAAAAACTCTAACATCAAGAGGCGTTTACTTCTTTGATTATGGAAACTCATTTATGAAAGCCATATATGATGCAGGAGTTAAGGAAATTTCAAAGAATGGGGTAGACGAAAAAGACGGATTCATATGGCCATCTTATGTAGAGGACATAATGGGACCACAATTGTTTGACTATGGATATGGACCTTTCAGATGGGTTTGCTTAAGTGGAAAACATGAAGATTTAGTAAGAACAGACCATGCTGCTATGGAATGTATAGACCCGGATAGAAGATATCAAGATAGAGATAATTACAACTGGATAAGGGACGCTGAGAAGAATTCATTAGTAGTTGGAACAGAAGCTAGAATACTTTATCAAGATGCTATAGGAAGAATAAATATAGCACTTAAGTTTAATGAGCTTGTCAGAAAGGGAGAAGTAGGCCCAATTATGATAGGAAGAGACCACCATGATGTATCTGGAACTGATTCTCCATTTAGAGAAACATCAAATATTAAAGATGGAAGTAATGTAATGGCAGATATGGCTGTTCAATGTTATGCTGGAAATGCAGCTAGAGGCATGAGCCTTGTTGCTCTTCATAACGGCGGAGGAGTTGGTATAGGAAAGTCAATAAACGGAGGCTTTGGATTGGTGCTTGATGGAAGCCATAGAATTGATGAAATAATCAAATCAGCTATGTCTTGGGATGTTATGAGTGGAGTTGCTAGACGTTCTTGGGCTAGAAATGAACACTCAATTGAAACAGTAATTGAATTTAACAAAAATAACAAGGGAACAGATCATATAACAATTCCATACGTTGCTGATAATGATGTGGTAAGAAACGCAGTAGAAAAGGTGTTTAAGAAATTTTAAAAGAGTAATAAGTAATGAACTCAAGGGGGAACGTAATGGTAAAAGGGAATATGATAATTAAAAATGCTTCGGAAATAGTAACTTCTATTGGTAAAACAGCAAAATTTGGAGCTGAAATGCAAGAATTAAAGAGGATAGAAAATGGAGCTGTAGTAGTAGAAGAAGGAGTTATAAAAGAAGTTAATAATACTTCTGAGATACTTAAAAAATATGACGAATCAAAGTATGAAGTTATTGATGCTTGGGGAAAATCAATACTTCCAGGCTTTGTTGATTCACACACTCACTTTATATTTGGGGGGTATAGAGAAGAAGAATTTTCATGGAGGCTTCGCGGAGATAGTTACATGGACATAATGAATCGTGGTGGCGGAATAGTAAATACTGTGAGGGATACCAGAAATGCTTCTAAAGAGTGTTTGTTTGAATTAGGGAAAAAGCGACTTGATTCTATGCTTGAATTTGGGGTTACTACCGTAGAGGGAAAGAGCGGATATGGACTGGATTACAGAACTGAGCTTAAACAATTGGAGGTTATGAAAGAGCTTGATTGTGAACATGCTATCGATATAGTAAGGACATTTTTGGGCGCACATGCTGTGCCAAATGAGTATAAAGGTAGCACAGACATGTATATAGAATTCTTAATTAATGAAGTTCTTCCAGTTGTAGCAAAGAAGAATTTGGCAGAGTTTTGCGATGTATTCTGTGAAGAAGGGGTATTTTCTATAGAAGAATCAAGAAAACTATTGCTAAAAGCAAAGGAATTTGGAATGAAGCTTAAACTTCATGCTGATGAGATTGTAGAACTTGGAGGATCAGAGCTTGCATCAGAACTTAAGGCTGTATCAGCAGATCATCTTCTACATGCTTCGGATAAAGGTATAGAGGATATGGCTAAGAATAGAGTAGTAAGTACACTGCTTCCAACAACTGCATTTTGTCTTAAAGAACCATTTGCTCGTGCTAGGTACATGATTGACAATGGCTGTGCTGTAGCATTGGCAACGGATTTTAATCCTGGAAGTGGATTTACAAATTCAATACCATTAATGTTTGCATTAGCATCAATTTATATGAATATGACTATAGAAGAAACAATAGTAGCTATGACATTGAATGGAGCAGCTGCTGTAGGAAGAGCCGATAGTATAGGAACTATAGAGCCAGGCAAAAAAGGTGATATGGTCATATTAGATTATAATTCATATAAATTTCTTCCATATCATACAGGTGTTAATATTGTTGGGAAAGTCATAAAGAATGGGGTATTAGTTCATCAAAAACAAAATTTTTAGGCTTTGTTAGACCTAATTTTGATTTATGACTTTATAATAAGGAGAGTTCAGTATGAACTCTCCTTATTGTTTACAAAGGTATGAGTAATTTAATAGCTGTTCTAACTTAATTTGTATGGATTTTTCTTTTTTATGAAGCAATAAAACATAAATATGTCTTAAGTGATTATACAATAACTTTCCATGATTTATAAAATTAAGTTATATAGTGAGAGTATTGACAAAACATATATCATTTAATAATATATTATTATAAGATATATTATTAAATGATATAGGAGAATTATTATGGCACGAAAGAAATCTTTAGAGGAAGATCAATTAACTGATACGAATTACTATATTTTATTGTCCTTAACAGAACCAATTCATGGTTATGGAATAATGCATAAAGTAAAAGAAATATCAGAAGGAACATTTGATATAGGTCCTGCTAGTCTCTATACTTCGCTAAAAAAAATGCTTGATGCAGGGCTTATAGTATTGCAGATTAATGAGAATAAGGATAAAAAAATATATGGACTTACAGAGAAAGGAAAAGCATTTTTGCTTAAGGATTTTGAAAGACGTAAACAAATTGTTTATCATGGGAAGTTAATTTTGGAGGGGAAAAATTATGGGAAAGTATAAAACGATGCTTAATGAAGGATGGGACATTTCTAAAAATAAAATGCTTAGAAAACTTTCTAACTATGCAAAAGAAGGATGGATCTTGGAATCTATGTCCACATTAAAATTTAATCTTATAAAGGGGGAACCTAAGGATTTAATATATTCAATGGATTATCAACCAGAAGTGGAGGATATTAATGAATATTTAGAAATTTTTAAAATGGAAGGTTGGGCCTTTGTCTGTGAGGACCAGGGATTTAGAATCTTTTCAGCTGCACCAGGAAGCAAACCTATTTATACGGACACAACTGCTTTAGATGAAAGCAGAAAAATTAGAATGAAATATGCAGCTATAATTTTAGCTATAAGTTTAATAACTACAGGTGTGTTGATTATCATTACTAAGAATTTTTCAGGAAGCTTTATTAAGAGTATATGTTTTCTGATACTTTTAGTGGCTTCAGCTGCATTAGGATGGTCTTCTGTATGGATTTTTGGTCTTTTATTTAGGAAAAACAAATAAAAATATTTAGATAAAAAAAGAATTTAGATTAAAAAAGCTATATAATAATATTATAGTTAATTATGAAATTTTATAATAAGAATTAGATTTATTAGGAGGTTAACATTTGAACAAAAGTGTAACATCTAAAGAGGAATTGCTTAAGGCAGCTAAAGACATAGCCTATAATGAAGGAATTGATAAGATTAACATAAGGAATGTAGCGAAAAGGTGTAATGTATCTATAGGAGCTATATATAATTATTTTCCTACAAAAGCTGATTTAGTTTTATCTGTTGTTGAAGATTTTTGGAACTACACATGGATTCAAAAAGATTCTTATGCTAAGGATGATGAAAAGTTTACTGTATTTTTTGAAAGATATTTTAAAACTTTATTAAAAAGGCTTTTCCAATTTGAAAATGATTGGCTTGCTAAGATTTCTATGTTAAGTGTTCAGGAAAAGGAAAAGGGAAGACAGCTTGAAGCGAAATGCTTTGAACATATAAAGCATCATCTTTTCGACGGTATAGAAAAAGATAGGTTTATACACAATGATTTATGGAATGATGATTTTACCAAAGATGATTTTGTAGATTTTGTATTTCTTAATATGATGTCTATGCTTAGATATGGCAAAAAAGAATGCAAATTTTTTCTTGCAATTTTAGAAAAAATTTTGTATTATTAAAATAATCCGTAGACAGCGGATTATTTTTAAAAATCAAAGTGAACGATGTTCATTTTGATTTTTAAAGAAGGAAGGGATAGAAAAATCAGTAGATATTAGATAAATTATTTTAGGAGGTTTTATTATGAGAATTGGAGAAAGTATTTTTGACATTTTGTATCTTATTACAGTTATTTATCTTGGAATAACTATGATTAAAAAATCAAATGGAAATAGTCAGTTTAAACTTTTTGGAGTTATGGCAGTAGTCTTAGGATGTGGTGATGCTTTCCATTTAGTACCTCGTGTTTATGCTATGTGGACTACAGGAATGGAAGCTAATGCAGCTGCACTGGGCTTTGGACAAGCGGTTACATCTATAACTATGACAATATTCTATGTAATTTTATATCATGTTTGGAAAAAGCGTTATAATGTGAAAGAAAGTAAAGGTCTTTCTTATACAGTATACGGACTTGCAGCACTAAGAATAATCCTTTGCTTATTCCCACAAAATGATTGGCTTAGTTATGATGCACCTTTATCATGGGGTATATATAGAAACATTCCATTTGCATTACTTGGACTTTTAATAATAGTTCTATTTTATAAAAAGGCAAGAGAATTTAAAGATTCAGAATTTCGCTTTATGTGGCTTGCAATAGTAATCAGTTTTGCATGTTATGCACCAGTAGTTGTATTTGCAAAAACAATACCACCAGTAGGAGCGCTTATGATTCCTAAAACCTGTGCTTATGTATGGGTTGTATGGATGGGATATGTAGCAATGAAGAATAAACTTAATTCTTAGATAAGAAGTCACCTACTTTCTTTACAGAAAGTTTGGTGATTTTTTATTTTGTAGATTAACAATAAATAAGAGGAGTGTGCTTAAACAGAAAGAATATATTATATATACGTAGAAAGTTGGAAAGGGATAAATTTAAATTAGGTGGGATAGTATGAAGAAAATTTTAATGTCTAGGGGAGCAAAAAAAATTGTAGATGTATGTGTTGGAGTAAAACCTTGTGAGACAGTATCAATAATAACAGAACCATTAAAGCTTACTATTGCAGAAACAATAGCATCAGCAGTATATGAGGCAGGAGCTGAGCCAGTAATAACTGTTATGATGCCAAGAGAGATAGATAGTACGGAACCGCCCAAATGTATTGCAGAAATGATGAAAGCAAGTGATGCATTTATATCCGTTGTTGGTAAATCAATAACCCATACTAACGCTGTAAAAGATGCAATAAAAAATGGATCAAGAGGGGTGGTTTTAACACAGTTTAGCGAAGAAATGCTTATTCATGGAGGATTAGAAGCAGATTTTAAATCTATAGCTCCAGTATGTAAAACTATGGCTGATAAGCTTGCAAATTCAAATGAAGTAGTGCTTACTACAGCTAATGGAACCAACTTAAGATATTCTGCTTTGGGCAGGAGAGGAAATGCTTTATATTGTATGGTTGAAAAAGGGCAATTTTCAACGGTTCCAACAGTAGAAGCAAATGTTTCACCTCTAGAAGGTACGGCTAATGGGATAGTAATAGCAGATGGTAGCATACCTTACCTTGGAATAGGAGTGCTGGATGAACCAGTTAAATTAACAATAGAGAATGGATTTATAACTTCAATTTTAGGAGGAAAACAAGCAAAAATTCTTGAGGAAGATTTGAAAAGCAAGAATGATCCTAATGTATACAATATTGCAGAAATGGGTGTTGGACTAAACCCATGTTGCAAATTTGTGGGTTTTATGCTAGAAGATGAAGGTGTTTATGGATCAGTGCATATAGGAATAGGAACGAGCATAACTTTAGGAGGAACAGTTAAAGCTTCATGCCACTATGATTTGATAATGAGAGATGCAACTATAGTAGCGGATGGAGAATTATTAATGGAGTCTGGAAAAGTAAAATTCTAAAATTACTTAAAAGTGAGAAAGCCCTGAGCAGTAAAAAGTTTACTCAGGGCTTTTATAATTTTATTTTACCTGTTCTTCAATGCTAGATTTATTCTTAAATATGCGTATAATACTTCTTATAAACATTATTATAAGAAGACCAACTCCAACATATCCGTTGATTACATAAACTATATTTATAAGTTTTGCAAATGGAAGTAATAAACCTATTATTGTACCAATTACTACTAAAACTGCTGTTAATATTTTAAAGTTTTTGCTTTCATCTTTGGTAAACCTTGAAGAAACATTCCAAAGTAGTGGTACAGAAGTTGTATATATACCTGCCATAATTATTATAGCAAAAACCGTTGCTAGAACTGGATGTATATTTCTAGCTAAATGAAGCATAGGTATTTGACTTCCTGCTACAGTATTTATACAAGAAAGAAGTCCTAAAGCCACAACAATTACTGCTATTGAGAATGAAGTTGCGCCAAGTGCTCCGCCTATAGCAGCTTCTTTTTTATTTTGTGCTTGAGTTCCCATGGCAGCTAAGAAACCAGCAAGCCATAGCATGCAGAATCCAACGTAAGAGAAGGCTGCAAATATCCAATTAGTAGAAGCTTTTATTAAAGTGCCTTGAGAGTCGAGAGATTTTAAAGAGTTGTCTACTATAGAAGGAGATAAATTACTGAAATTTTGAAATATTGCGACTAATCCAAGTAGTATAGAGATTATTACGATGACAGGACCGATTTTGCCTATTATATCTACAATTTTATTTAACCCCATAATAACAGTAATTAGGGCTAAAACAGCCATCAAAATCCCGCCTATATATACAGATAGACCATAATGTTGATTTAAGGTAGCACCTGCACCAGAAATCATTACAGTAAAGGATAAAAAGCAAAAGAAAGTAGAGAAATAATCAAAGAAGGTTCCAAGCTTGTTGCCACAGTAATATCTATAGATATCACTGCCTTTATCAAAGTTTTCTCTTTGACCTACAGTTAAAAAGCTAACACCTACGTAAGTTAAAAGAAGCAAGGTCAGAATGGCGCCTAAAACGCCTAAGTATCCATAAGACGCGAAATACTGAAGAACTTCTTGACCAGTAGCAAAACCTGAGCCTATCAAAAAGGCGGTAAATGCTCCAGCAAATTTAATGACAGTTTTTAAACTAACATCATGTTTACTCATAAATAGCTCCTTTCAAAATTGATAGTATCTCTATCAATTCGCTTAATACATTACGATTCTATGAGGGTGAATCTCTGTATTAAAAGAGTATTTATATAACTAATGTAACAACGTTTACAGTTAATGTCAATAAAATCTTTTAGACATTTATCGTCGTATATTATATAGATTAATCTTATTAAATAGCTGCCTAGAACTTATTTGTAGTTCCTTGGAGGCTTTTGTTACGTTCCAGCCGCATTTTTCTAGTACCCATATTAAATAATCTTTTTCGCAAAGTCTTTGATATTCTTTAAAAGGTATTATCTTTGAGAATTTTTCTTCAGAAGATTCGTATTCTGTATCATCGCCATCTATTAATGGACGTTTTATGGACTTTATTATAGGAATTCCATCTTTTGTTATAACACCATCCTCTGATAATACTACCATTCTATCAATTATACTTTTTAATTCTCTAATATTCCCTGGATAATCATATTCATATAAAAAGTTATGAGCTTCTTTGGAAATACTTTTTATTGTTATATTATTTTCTTCTTGAGATGATTTTAAAAAGAAATTTATAAGGTCCTCTAAGTCCTCTGATCTTTCTCTGAGAGGTGGAACTTCTATTACGATAGTACTAACTCTATAGAGAAAGTCTTCTCTGTACTCTTTGTCCTGAACGGCTTGTATCAAATTTCTGTTTGTAGCACTTAAAAGACGAAAGTCAACTAGATTTTCGATATTACTTCCTATCCTTGAAATGCTCTTGCTTTCTAGAACTCTAAGAAGTTTAATCTGAGTTGGGAGATCAATATCACCAATTTCATCTAAAAATAGGGTTCCCTGATTAGAAGTTTCAATCTTACCGGCTTTTGACTTATTAGCACCAGTGAAAGCTCCTGGCTCATATCCGAAAAGTTCAGATTCTAAAAGACTAGATACATATGAACTACAATTTATTGCAACAAATTTTTTGTTTTTTCTATTGCTACAGGCATGGATATATTTTGCTGCAATTTCTTTCCCGGAACCTGACTCGCCAAGAAGAAGGATATTAGCCTTTGATTTTGCTACCTTTTCGCAGGCATTTAGCATTTTAATATATTTAGGACTTTTACTGTTTAATTTATATTTTTCTAAAAAAGATGATTTGAAAGTCATGAAGCACCCTCCTTGAATATCTATATATTTCCAATATATATGAAATAAATTTCATTGTAAAGAAGTTTATTTCATAGTTTTTAATAAGTTTTCTTAAAATAGAAAAATAAAAAAAGTATATTCATCAATAGAACATAGATGTACTATAGGAATTTTTGATAAATACATATTTTGGCACGAATATTGCTGAGTTTATTTATATACGAAATATGAGGGTGAATTTAGAAAATGTTTTAGAAAAATCATAAGTACACATGAAAATCTAAATTACTATAAGGAGGTGCTAGAAATAGAACATATAGAAAAACTTTGTCTTATAACAAATAACTATGATGCATATAAAAAATACAAAGATATGATAAATGTTGAATTTAAAGATGACAGCTATATAAACACAATGTATGCAATAAGAGATAAGATTCATTTAGGATATGTATTATTAACTCATCCTATGGCAGGAAGTTTAAAACCAAATCAAACCCCTTATAAATCAGTGCTGCTTGTGAAAGCAGAAAAGATAGATTATGAAAGTATAGCATTAATAGAAAATGCTATAGAAAGTAGTTTGAAATTTTTAAAGCAAAGAAAACTTCCTAATTGGTCAGAAAAATGTCTTAAGGATTTTAGAACCTTAGATTTATCGTTTATAGACGGCGCTTTTTTAAGACAGCACTCAATTATTTTTTAATTATTAATATAAAAAAATCATTACTATATCAAAAGGAGAGATGATTATGAAGTTAGAGTTAGGTAAAATTAAGATCTCTGATGTTCAATTTGGAGCAGAGACAAAGGTTGAAAATGGCACGCTTTTTGTAAATAAGCAGAAAATTATTGATCTTGTTTTAGAAGATGAAAGGCTTATAAAAGCTGATGTTGAGCTTGCTAGACCTGGTGAATCTGTACGTATTGCTCCTGTTAAAGATGTAATAGAGCCAAGAGTAAAGGTGTCAGGAGATGGTGGAATCTTCCCAGGAATATTAGACAAAGTTAAGACTGTTGGTTCAGGAAGAACTCACGCATTAGTTGGGGCTACAGTAATAACCTGTGGAAAGATAGTTGGCTTTCAAGAGGGACTTATAGATATGAGTGGGCCTACTGCAAAATATACACCTTTTTCTCAAACTAATAATGTATGCGTGGTTATAGAAGGAAGAGCAGATTTAGATACACATGCTTATGAAGAAGCAGGCAGAATGGCAGGATTAAAAGTAGCAAAATATGTAGGAGAAGCAGGAAGAAATGTTGAACCGGATGAAATCGTTACCTATGAAACAAAGCCTCTATTAGACCAAATTAAGGAGTATCCTGATCTTCCAAAGATAGGATATGTTCATATGCTTCAATCTCAAGGTTTATTACATGATACTTACTATTATGGTGTAGATGCAAAGGTTATGCTTCCTACATTTATGTATCCAACAGAAATAATGGATGGAGCTATAGTAAGCGGTAACTGCGTTGCCCCTTGTGATAAGGTTACAACCTTCCATCACTTCAATAATCCAGTTATTGAAGATTTATATAAGAGACATGGAAAGGATCTTAACTTCATAGGAGTCATACTTACAAATGAAAACGTTTGGCTTATGGACAAGGAACGTTCTTCAGATATGACTGCTAAACTTTGCAGACATTTAGGATTGGATGGAGTTATAGTTACTGAAGAGGGCTATGGAAATCCAGATACAGATTTAATGATGAATTGTAAAAAGGTTTCTAGGGAAGGTGTTAATGTAGTCCTTATAACTGATGAATTCCCAGGAAGAGATGGTAAATCTCAATCTGTAGCAGATACTGTAGAAGAAGCAGATGCAGTGGTTTCTTGTGGAAATGGTAATATTATAGAGTATTTTCCACCAATGGACAAGATTATAGGTACTCTTGATTATATTGAAACTATGATAGGTGGTTATGAAGGAAGTCTTAAGGAAGATGGAAGTATAGAGGCTGAAATTCAAATAATCATAGCTTCAACAATAGCAAACGGATACAATAAACTTGCAGCGCAAGGGTTTTAATAGGAGGTTATTATGAGTAAATATAAGGTAGTTCAATATATTAATCAATTCTTTGCTCAAATAGGTGGAGAGGAAAAAGCAGATGTCCCTCCACAAGTTGTTAAAGGAATAGTTGGTCCAGGAAATTTATTGGCAGCTAACTTAGGACCTGACTATGAAATAGTTGCAACTGTAATATGTGGAGACTCATATTTTGGAGATAATTTAGAAAAAGCAAAAGCTGAATTAATAGAAATGATAAAAGATAATAATCCTGATTTATTTGTAGCTGGACCTGCATTTAATGCTGGAAGATATGGTGTTGCTTGTGGAACTATGGCTAAGATGGTTTTAGATGAACTTAACATCCCTGTTATAACTGGAATGTATAAAGAAAATCCTGGTGTTGATATGTTCAAGAAGGATTTGTATATAGTAGAAACAGAAATATCAGCCGCAAAGATGAAAAATGCTATGGAAAAGATAGCTGTTCTTGCAAAGAAGATGATAAACAAAGAAGAAATAGGATCTCCAGCTGCTGAAGGTTATATTGAAAGAGATATAAGAGTTAACTATTTCAATGAAAGAAGAGGTTCTGAGCGTGCAGTTGAAATGCTTCTTAAGAAAATTAAAAAGGAAGAATTTAAGACAGAGTATCCAATGCCTGTATTTGATAGGGTTGATCCACTTCCAGCAATAAAAGATATATCAAAAGTTAAAGTTGCTGTAGTTACATCTGGAGGAATAGTACCTCAAGGAAACCCAGATAGAATAGAATCTTCAAGTGCCACAAAGTATGGCATTTATGATATCACAGGAATGAATTCCATGAGCAAAAAAGATTTCATGACAATCCATGGGGGGTATGATAGAGCTTTTGTTACAGAAAATCCTAATCTTGTAATTCCTCTTGATGTATTAAGAGATCTTGAACGTGAAGGCGTCATAGGAGAACTATGCAATTACTTTGTATCAACTACTGGTACTGGAACTTCTGTAGGAAATGCTAAGGGATTTGGAGAAGAATTCAGTAAAAAATTAGTAGCAGATGGGGTAGGAGCTGTATTATTGGTTTCTACATGAGGAACTTGTACACGTTGCGGTGCAACAATGGTAAAAGAAGTTGAAAGAGCAGGAATACCTGTAGTTCATATGGCTACTATAGTTCCTATTTCATTAACAATTGGAGCAAATAGAATAGTTCCAGGTATAAGTATACCTCATCCTCTTGGAAATCCTAATCTTCCAGAGGAAGGAAGCAAGAAACTAAGAAGACAATTAGTTGAAAGAGCACTTAAAGCATTACAAACTGACATAACAGAACAAACAGTTTTTGAAAAGTAGTATAACAGTATTCCATAATCAATAGGAGTTCTGTGGAGGCTGCCAGAAATGCTTATCATTGAATAAGAGATTTCTGGTAACCTTTCAGAACTCTATTTTATTTATCCTTTAAAGGCATCCTATATTCTTCTCTTTGAGGCCAAAATAGTTTGAAAGCAAGCTTTTCCATATCTCTCTTTTGTTTATAGCTCACTCTAAGGGTTATATTTGAAGGTATATCTATCATTTCAGGCACATCTTTTAAAAGAGTATTTATCTTTACATTATCTTTTAGATTTCCTGCCATACTTATTAAATCTGAAAGAAGAATTTCACACTGGCCTGTAGAATCCTCTAGAATTTCAAATTTTTCTTCTTTATTTGCGTATTCATAAGAATCTCCAGATGAAATCCAATTCATGAGAGCAGTTTTGCTAAATCTCCACTCTCTGCCTATCTTTCTAGCAGGTATATGTTCTTCACGTAATAATTTTATAAGAGTTCTCTCGCTAACGCTTAAGAAATCACAAGCTTGCTCTAAGTTTAAAATATCACTATTCATAAGGAACCTCCAATTTATCTAATTAAAAAAATCTTCTGATGATATAAGTAAAATTATATATTAATTAATAGAGGTGGTCAATTTTAAAATGTAAAACTTTGATGTTTAACATTAATTAATTGTATTTTAATATATTAATAATTGAATATAGTGTAAAAAAGCAGTAATATTGATTTTAAGGATTAGCTTAAAAATAATATAAGGAGGAAAGAAATTATAATGTCAGCTTTAAAGGTAGAGCCTATGAAAAATTCTGATAATATAATAAATTACTGGAAGAAGGAAAAGCTTGCAGTAGCATGCATAGTTATTTTTGGATTATCTTTTAATACATCAATTGTATTAGGACCAATATATCAAGGAAAGCTTATAGACTCCATTGTAGGAGGAAAAGATTTAAAATCTGTCCTAAATGTTGCGGCAGTCTATGTGGCGATTATTGGAACTATTCAATTATTGAGGTATTTTAAAAGATTTTACATAAGAAGGTTTGCAAATAGTACAAGTGCCACCATGCGACTTATGATATACAATAATATAATTCACAAGTCGTCAAAAGAATTAGATGATGAAAATTTAGGAAATCTTATGACTAGGTCTATATCAGATGTAGACCTTTGTGTAGAAGGTATGAGAAAGTTTACTACAGAAGTTTTTGACACAGGTATACTTATGATATCTTATTTGGTGTCCATGCTATTTTACGATGTAAGGATAACAATTAGGGCAGTTATTTTTATACCCATAGCAATGTTTTTAGCTGAAAAACTAAAGGGAATCATATATAAATATTCAGCAGATTTTCGTAAAAAGAGTAGTGAAATTACTGATCTTACTTATGACATAATTGAAAATTCAATGTTATATCGTGTAAGCGGCATGGAAGTAAAAAATAGAGGAAAATACTGTGATGAACTTCAAGATTTACAAATAAAAGCCGTAAAGGCAAATATCCTAGAGAATTCTATGCAGCCTATATATAATATCATAGCCATGATAGGGGTAGTTATAGTTATATATCTTGGTGGAATAAAAGTTATAGAAGGCGGATGGACTGTAGGGGAATTTTCTACTTATATAGCTATGTTTACAGCTATGGGAGTCAAAGCAAGCAAGGCAGCAAAGCTTTTTAACTCAGTTCAGAAGTCTCAGGTTTCATGGAAGAGAATTAAACCTTATTTAAATGAGTATAAAAAGAAAGATATGATAGATCACATAAGAGAGGAAAACATAATACTTAAAGTAGAAAAATTAAGTTTTAGATATAGTAAAGAAAAAGAAGCCATAGTAAGAGATATTAGTTTTGAGGGAAAATCTGGAGAAATAATAGGTATTACAGGACCCATAGGATCTGGAAAGTCTACTCTTATATCAGCTTTGCTTGGATTATATCCTTATTCAGGTAGCATAAAGATAAATGACAAAGAGCTTAATGATTATTCAGAATATGAGAGAAGCGAGATGATATCTTATTTAGGACATAATCCACAGCTTCTTTCTGATAGTATATATAACAACATAACTTTAGGAGAAGACAAAATTATAACAGATGTTCTTGAGGATGTATGCTTTCATAAAGATTTGTCATTAATGATTCATGGAAAAGATACTTTGGTTGGAAATAGTGGTGTAAGGCTTAGTGGAGGACAGCAATCTAGAATAGCTCTTGCTAGAGCCCTTTTAAAGAAGAATAAGATTATTATTTTAGATGATCCATTTTCTGCCGTTGATATGAAGACAGAGGATGAAATTATTAATAACCTAAAGAATAACTATAAAGATAGTTTAATAATCTTAGCATCTCATAGGCTAGCAGTATTTAATAAAATCGATAAGATAATATTATTAAATAGTGACAAGACTGCGGAGTACGGAACTCACGAAGAAATGTTAGGGAAATCACGTGTTTATGAGACTATTTATAATTTGCAATGTATGGAGGAGGGAAGGAAAGATGAAAGCTAGTTTGATAAAATCATCAGCAATTAAAGTGTTCAAGGATAATGTTGGATTAACTATAATATTAGCATTTGCTATACTTGCTGTAGTAATAGCATCACTTATTCCTCCTCAAATTTTAAAATATATAATAGATTATAATCTTGTTCCTAAAAATAGAGAAAAACTTTTAATAATGGCTATGTCATATATTCTTGTGCTTCTACTTATTGGAGTATTTGATTTTTTGAAGGAAGCTTTTATTACTATATTAGGACAAAAAATTACCAAGGAAATAAGAATTGAAATGATATATAAACTTGAAAGGCTGAACTTCTCTTTTTTTTCTAGTAATGGCTCTGGTGCAGTAGTTTCAAGGTTTACAAATGATATTGAAGCAATCAATTCTCTATTTACAAGTGGAATAATAAGCATGATAGTAGATTGTTTTAAAATTATAGGGATAATCGCATCAATATGTATGTTTAGTATAAAACTTGGCATTTTAACGTTGATATTATTACCTATAATTTATGGTATAACAAGAATCTTTCAGAAAAAAATGCTTAAAGCTCAAATTGAGAATCGAGTGTTAGTAGGGAAAGTAAACAATCATATTTCAGAGAGTTTGAAAAACATTCAGATGATTAAAGTATATAACAAGGAAGATTACATGGAAAAGAATTATACTGAATATCTTCTTGATAATTATAAAACCATTGAAAAGGTAAACTTCTATGATTCCGTATTTTCACCAATAATACAGATAACAAGAGCAATAGTTATTGCATTAATTGTGATTTTATCCTCTAAGCAGCTTAATTATTTAGGTATATCTTTGGGTATGGTTGCGGCATCTATTGAATTAATATCTAATTTGTTTTCACCCATAGAAAACTTAGGAATGGAACTTCAAAACATACAACAGGCAGTGTCTGGAATTAAAAGAGTAGACGAGTTTTACAATGAGCCGGAAGATGATGGTAAGAAAGATGAACTTCAATCAGAGAGCATAATTCCAAATAGAGGTGATATTAAAATAAGTTTTAATAATGTAACATTCAAATATGATGAAGATACAGAAGTATTAGAAAATGTAAATCTAACTATCGATACAAATGAAAAGGTCACTTTTGTAGGGAGAACTGGTGTTGGAAAATCTACATTATTTAAGCTTATCATGGGAATTTTAAAACCATCTGAAGGCAGTATAACTATAAATGATATTGATGTCTATGATATACCAAATGTAGAAAAACGAAAAATATTTGGGTATGTGGATCAAAGTTTTCACATGATAAAGGGTACTGTAATGGATCAAATCACTATTCAGGATGATAATATCACCCAAGAACAAGTGATGCATGCTTTAGATTTCGTTGGTATTAAGGAATATGTAGATTCATTAGAAAATGGAGTTTATACCGAAATTGTTGGTGACAATATTTTTTCTCAAGGACAGAAACAGCTTCTATCAATAGCAAGGGCAATAGTAATGAATCCTCCAATTCTTCTTTTAGATGAAATTACAGCAAATCTAGATTCGTTAACTGAAAAGAACGTAGTAAATGTTCTATCTAAAGCTAGTAAAGATCATACAATATTATCTATATCTCATAGATTATCATCTATTGTTGCAAGTGATATTATTGTGATTTTAGATAATGGAAAAATTAAAAATTCTGGTTCTCCCGAGATGCTTTTACAAAATGATGATTGGTATCGCAGTCATATTGCATTAGAAAGATTAACTTGGAGTTAAAAGATTAAAAAACTTCTGCTGTTTCATGTGACCTCCATAAGTTAGAACCAAAAATCTAACTTATGGAGGTCAGTTCAGTTTTAAATAACAGCAGAAGTTTTTATCATATTAAACAAAAAAACTTGACTCTATAGTAGGTATAGAGTTTATTATAAAAAATAGCGTAAAAAAATCATTGCAGGAGGTAAATATGATAAAAGAATTTTTCAAATATGCAGTACCATCGGCACTTGCTATGTTTATTTCATCACTTTATACGGTAATAGATGGAATATTTGTGGGACAAGGAGTAGGAGATACAGCTTTAGCATCAGTAAATATAGTACTACCATTTACAGTTATGTTATTTGGACTAGCTTCCATGTTTGCAATTGGAGGAGGAGCATTAGTTTCTAAAAATATAGGAGCTAAAAATATAGATAGAGCGGTAAACATTTTTAGACAGGTGTTTAAATTTCTTTTGATAATCAGTGGAATAATAAGTATCATATGTATAGTGTTTACAGAACAGATAGTGACAGTGCTTGGAGCGACAGAAACTTTAAAAGAATTATCAGTTCAGTATTTGAGATTCTACGCTATATTCTGTATTCCAAACTTAATTGGTATAGTTTTAAGCAGCTTTGTTAGAAATGATGGAAGACCAAAGCTTGCAATGGTATCGACTATAGCGGGAGCAATAACAAATATAATATTAGATTATGTATTTATATTTAACTTAGGACTAGGAATAAAGGGAGCAGCTATAGCTACAGGACTAGGACAAATAATAACAGTTGGAATATTATTACCTCATTTCATAATGAAAAAAGGATATTTAACATTCGGAAATGTAAAGATAAATAGAAATGATCTTAAAGAGTTTTCATTAATAGGGTTTCCTTCTTTCTTTGCACAAGCAAGCTATTCTTTGATGGTGCTTATACACAATATAGTGTTAGTTAAGTTTATCGGGGAAATGGGAATTTCAGCTTATAGTATAATAAATTATATAACAACTAATACTTATATGGTTCTATATGGATTAACTTTAGGGGTACAGCCTCTTATAAGTTATAACTACGGTAGAAAAGATGGACATAAGATGCTTAAATTCTTTAATATAACATGTGTCTCTTCTTTGACAGTAAGTGTAGCCTTTATACTTATAAGTTTCTTATTTGGAAAGAGCCTTATAGGGATATTCACACAGGACCCTGTAATCTTAAATCTTGCATATACAGCACTTAGAATAGCAAGTGTAAGCTATATTGTAGTTGGATTAAACTTAAATACTTTAGTTTATTTTCAAGCTATAGAAAGACCAAAGTACTCTAATTTAAGCTGTCTTTTAAGATCCGCTATATATCTTCCAATATGTCTTCTTGTCCTTTATAAGATATTTGGAAATAACGGAATATGGGCAGGTACAATAGCATCAGAAAGCCTTACGTTTATAACAATAAGCATAATATCAAATATAAAAACTTCTACTAAAGAGGCAATCGCTGCCTAGAGGTAAAGAGCTATGTCTGCAACACAGACATGGCTTTTTTTTATACTATATTTAGGTTAAAATAACTATCATGGAGGTGAGAAAAATGAATACTAAATTTTCCATTGGGGAAGTTGCAAAGCTTCATAATATTTCAGTCCAAACTTTAAGACATTATGACAAGATAGGTCTTTTAAAACCAGCATATGTAAATGAAAGCAGCAATTATAGATATTATTCGGTAAAACATTTCATAATGATTGACTTTATAAAGCAGTGTAAAGCTATGGGCTTGTCGTTAGATGAAATAAAAATTCTTATAGATAATTATACTTCTATAGATTCGATTTTAGATGTAATAACAAAGCAGAAAGAGATGATAGAGGAAAAGATATCAGAACTTCAAAATATAAAAAGCAATATATTTTTTCTAGAGGATAGAATTCAAACTATTATGAAAGAGGGGACTAATAAAGTTTTTATTAAGCATATTCAAGAAAAGAAATTCATAAAATACGACAATACAAAACGGTATACAGAAGAATTTGAAATTAATTTAAGTAGAATCTTATCATCAATAGAGCAAAAAAGAGGATGTTATAATAAAGAACTTGCATTTTTAACTTCTTATGAAGATTTTAGAAAAAATAATAATCTTGAATACCATACTATGATGATAAATATAAATGATACATCCATTGTTGGGGATAATGAAATCATCACATTTAAAGAAGGAGAATATTTAACCATAAATTTTGATGATGATTACAAAGATACAAGTAAGTATTATAAAAAAATACTACAATACATTGATGAACATAATATTAATGTTACAGAAGACTTTTATGAGATATATGTAATGACAAGAGTAGGTACAGAAGGCAAAGAAAAATCTCTGGGACAAATACAGATAAGGATAGATCAATAATACAATAGTTGAACGTAACATAAATCTTAATAAAATCATATAATAATTACAAAAAATACTTAAACAAAATATATATAAGTAATGTTTTGGATAGTATTATAAAGTTTTAAGAGGTTATTATAATGAGTACAGGTTCAAAGCTATCTCCAGAACAAATAAGGAAATTAGAAGATCAGTTAAATACTATAATTGAATCTCAGAAATATTTGCTATATCTTACAGCCTCTACACTGATATCTTACAATAATTTAGAAATACAAAAACAGCAGATTATTGATAGTTTAAATAATGTAAATACTACAGGAAATAGTTCTGACATAGAAGATTATATATTTCAGATGAGAATGATATCAAGTGCTTTAGTTATTGAAGCTCTGACATTTTATTTTAATTTATCAAAACAAATTAGTGAAACTGATACAGATAATGCTATAGAAAATAATTCAAATAAAGTGAATCATTTTTTAGATGGACTTGCATTATTCATAATTTATGAAAGGGCAATAGACAATATCATTACTTATAAGAATAGGGTTATAAACCCTGAAGATATAGACTTAACTTAATATATTTATTTAAGCTGGTTAATGATTTATTATGCATTAACCAGCTTTTTATTTTAGAACTAAATATTAAAAATGCTAAAGAAATAAAGAATAAGTAAAAATATTTACAAGAATTGGGAAAGATGAAATTATTTATGGGAAATACGCTTTACTTTCATCTCCATCTCTTCTTGCACTTTTACCACTATTAGTATATTTAATTATGGTATTTAGAAACAAATCAAATTTAGCAGGACTAATGGTAGGAGTAATAGTTGCAGCAATTTTAATCGGACAGGGACTTGCAGGTTTATCAAAAATAATTGATAATTCATTAGGTTCATTCCTAGTAATTATTGGAATAATAATGTTTGGAAGTGGACTTGGATATTTAATGAACAAAACTAAAGTAAGCCATACTATGGTTTATTGGATAGTAAAAGGTATAGGAGTAAATAGGTGTTGAAGTTTATGAAATAACCGAAGATATGATAGATATAAATAAAATAATCATAACACCAGAGCAAAAATGTACAACTATATTATTTTTAATAGCTTTTGTACTTTTAGTAGGATTTGGTGTTGTAACAAAACAAGAACAAATTATGCTATAATAGTAATGCTTATATTATCTATAATACTTACTATAAGCAGCTGCTGTTGCAGAGATAACAATAGTTCACAAGATGTTTATCGATTTAGTTACATCTGTTGGGCTTCCAATGGTAGTATGGGCAATCGCAATCTTAGCAGCTACAAGAATCACCGGATCACTATATCCAACAGCAAATTTAGCAGGTCAGCTAGGAATTGCCAGATGCAATAATATGAAAGAAGTTTTGAAGGCATGCTGGATAGGTACTGGTGTACTTTGGATATGGGTTATGATTTGGGCATTTATTGGACCTGTGATTGCATAATAATAAAATATAAAATCATGCTAATAATATATGATATATATTGTTAGCTAACAAAGGAAATGGAGGAACGAAATATGCAGATATACACAAAAACTGGTGACAAAGGGCAAACATCCTTATTTGATGGTACAAGAGTAGATAAGGATTCTGACAGAGTAGAGGCTTATGGAACTATAGATGAACTAAGTTCATTTATAGGTTTAGCTGACACTTTTGTAGAAGATAAAGAGATAAATGAAATACTGCTTAGAATTCAGAAGAAGCTGTTCTTTGTAGCAGGACAAATTGCAACTATAGACAAAGAAAAATTCAAATATAAAATTAAGGAAGGAGATATAAAAGAGCTTGAAGATATAATAGACAAATATATAGCAAAGACTCCTAAAGTAGATGCATTTATAGTGCCAGGAACATCTAAAGCATCTGCATCCCTTCATGTAGCTAGAACTGTTTGCAGAAGAGCGGAAAGAAGAGTCATTCATTTAAGAAGAATAGAAGATGTGGAAATACTAGTTAAATATATAAATAGACTTTCAGATACACTTTATGCATTAGCTAGATATTTAGAAAAAGAAATAATACCTATGAATTTTGAAGACGCCTATAATGAATAATAAATTCAGTAAAACTTTAATAACTGAACTTAACTATTAAAATATTAAGGAAAATTAGTAACCCCAGCATGATTTAATAATATTATGATGGGGTTAATTTTTTTATATAAGATGGGGATAGAAAATATTTTAAATCAATATGTATTGACATAATAAAGAAAAAGTGGTATATAAAAGTTATGTGTTAGCACTCAAATGCAATGAGTGCTAATAGAAATTAAAACATAGAAATAAGGAAGTGTTTGGATTGGAAAAAAGACAGTTTAAGGCAGAATCAAAAAGATTATTAGACCTTATGATTAATTCAATTTATACTCATAGGGAGATTTTTTTAAGAGAACTTATATCAAATGCAAGTGATGCTATTGATAAGATTTACTACAAAGCTCTTACTGATGACTCTTTGAAATTCGAAAAATCTGATTATTATATAAAGATTGAGGCAGACAAAGAGAATAGAACTATAAAAATAATAGATAGCGGTATAGGAATGACTAAGGAAGAGCTTGATGAAAATCTTGGAGTTATTGCTAAGAGTGGTTCATTACAGTTTAAGAAAGAAAATGAATCAAAAGAAGGATATGATATAATAGGACAGTTTGGAGTTGGATTTTATTCTTCATTTTTAGTAGCAGATGAAGTTACCGTTATTAGTAAAGCATTAGGTAGCGATGAAGCTTATAAATGGCAGTCTTCAGGAGTAGATGGATATAGCATAGAGCCATGTGAAAAAGAAACTGTAGGTACAGAAATTATACTAAAGATCAAGGAAAATAGTGAAGAAGAAAATTATGATGAATATTTAGAAGAGTATAAGTTAAGATCACTTATAAAGAAATATTCTGATTTTGTAAGATATCCAATAAAGATGGAAGTTACATCTTCAAAACTTAAAGAAGGTAGTGAAGATGAATATGAAGAGTTCAAAGAAGAACAGACTATAAACAGCATGGTACCTATTTGGAGAAAAAATAAGAGCGAGCTTACAAAGGAAGATTATGAAAACTTCTATCATGAAAAACACTATGGCTTTGATAAACCTTTATCTCATGTTCATATAAGTGTAGATGGAATGGTAAGCTACAATGCTATTTTATATATTCCAGAAAATATGCCTTATGATTTTTATACAAAAGAGTATGAAAAAGGGTTAGAACTATATTCTAGCGGAGTTATGATAATGAATAAATGCTCTGATTTGCTACCTGATTACTTTGGTTTTGTAAAAGGAATAGTTGATTCAGAAGATTTATCTCTTAACATTTCTAGGGAAATGTTACAGCATGACAGGCAATTAAAGCTTATAGCCAAAAACATAAAGAATAAAATAAAAGGTGAACTTGAAACCATGTTAAAGAATGACAGAGAAAAGTATGAAAAGTTCTTTGAAACTTTCGGACGTCAATTAAAATATGGTGTATATAGTGACTTTGGAGCAAACAAAGATGTACTTCAAGATTTACTCATGTTCTATTCATCAAATGAAAAGAAGCTTGTAACTTTAGCTGAGTACGTATCTAGAATGCCAGAAGATCAAAAATATATCTACTATGCATCAGGAGAATCTATAGATAGAATTGAAAAGCTTCCTCAAACAGAACTTGTATTAGAAAAAGGATATGAGATACTTTACTTCATTGAGGACGTGGATGAATTCGCTATAAAGATGCTTATGAATTATAAAGAAAAGGACTTTAAGTCAGTTTCAGACAGTGATTTAGGAATAGAATCAGATAAGGAAGAAAGTGAAGATAAGGCTGTTGAAGAGGAAAATAAAGATTTATTCTCTTCAATGAAGGAAATATTATCTGACAAAGTTAAAGCAGTAAGAGTATCAAAAAGGCTTAAGAATCATCCAGTATGCCTAGCTACAGATGGTGAAATAACAATTGAAATGGAAAAAGTTCTAAATTCTATGCCTAATAATCAAAAAATAAAAGCAGAAAAGATTTTAGAATTAAATGTCCATCATGATGTATTTAAAGCCTTAAAAGAAGCTTATGAAAATGACAAGGATAAATTTACACTATACACTAATCTTCTATATAATCAAGCTATATTAATAGAAGGTCTTTCATTAGATGACCCATTAGAGTTTACAAATAATATATGTAAGATAATGAAATAAAAATATATAATTGACTACTTTAAAATACCATGATAAACTTATAAAAGTATTGGGAATGAAGTTCTCCCATAGTATTCTTTTATGCTAAAACCGCTGAATTTAGGCTGATGACTTCTGTGATTATCAATCACAGGGTTATCAGCTTTTTGTTTTGCAAATATCGCATAGATTAGAAAAAATATAAAAAATAAAGAGGAGGGATGGTATGCTTACGAGCTTAGCACTTATATTTTTATTAGGACTGATTTTGGCGGATATATTCAATAAACTTAGACTTCCGAGATTATTAGGAATGATTGCTACAGGAATATTACTAGGACCACATGTATTTAATGTTTTAGATGGAACAATACTTGGTATCTCAGCAGATCTAAGAAAAATATCTCTTATAATAATTTTAATTAGAGCAGGATTAGCCTTAGATATAAAGGAATTAAGAAAAGTAGGAAGACCAGCAATGTTTATGTGCTTTGTACCAGCAACTTTTGAAATTCTAGGTATAGTTTTCATAGCACCTAAAATTTTAGGCGTAACAATAGCAGAAGCAGCTGTTATAGGAGCAGTAACGGCAGCAGTATCACCAGCTGTTATTGTCCCTACTATGATAAAACTTATGGATGAAAAATATGGAACATCTAAGAGTATACCTCAACTAATAATGGCTGGAGCATCAGTTGATGATGTGTTTGTCATTGTACTATTTACATCTTTCACATCCTTGGTAGATGGAGGAGAAATTTCAATTTTAAATTTAATTCAAGTACCAATATCTATAATACTTGGCATAATATTAGGAGCATTAATTGGATATTTTGTTACGATAATATTTAAAAAAATACATATGAGAGATTCTATTAAGGTTTTAATAATTATAAGTATCTCATTTTTACTTATTGCATTGGAAAATGGTTTTAAAAATATTGTGCCATTTTCTGGACTTTTATCAATAATGACTATGGGAATTTCATTACTAAAAAATTATGCTATTTTAGCGAAAAGACTTTCTCAAAAATTTAATAAGCTATGGGTAGGAGCTGAGATAATATTATTTGTTCTTGTAGGAGCTACTGTAGACCCTAAATATATAGTATTGTCAGGAATTGGTGTAGCAATAGTTATATTAGGAGGTCTTGTATTTAGAGCTATAGGAGTATTAATTTCACTAATAGGTACAAATCTTAATGCAAAGGAAAGGATATTTTGTATATTTGCATATTCACCTAAAGCAACAGTCCAGGCAGCAATAGGGGGAATTCCTTTAGCTATGGGATTATCATATGGAAATACAGTACTTACTGTTGCAGTACTTGCAATTATTATAACAGCACCTTTGGGAGCTATAAGTATAGATTTAAGCTATAAAAAACTTCTTGAAAAAGAAAAAAATAATGAATATGTAGCTTAAAAAATATCTGTATATTGCTTACAATGGCTATATTCCTAAATTAAATAGCAATAATCTTTAAAGGAATTTATAGATTTTTGCCTAATTATATATTATAACAATTTAGGAGGGGACAGTATGTCATATCAAGAAAAGATGAAGGAAATAAATTTCGTCAATATAGACATAAATTATGAGATAAATAGACTTCTTCAATATGGGATTCGTGAAAATCTTATAGAAGAAGAAGATATAATTTATATAGCCAATAAAATAATATCAATTTTGAATTTAAAAGAATTTGTGATGCTTGAAGATTTGAACATAGGAGATACAAGGCTATGCGAAATATTAGATAATATTTTAGATTTTGCTTATGAATGCGGTGTGCTGAAAAACAATGATGTCACCTATAGGGATCTTTTAGATACTGAAATAATGGACTGTTTTATAAGTCATCCATCAGTTATTAATAAAAGATTTAAGGAATTATACAATGAGAATAAGAGAAAAGCTACAGATTATTATTATGGCTTATCTATAGCTTCTAATTATATAAGAGAAGACAGGATAGAGAAAAATTTAAAGTGGAAAAGTAAGACAAAATATGGTGACTTGGATATTACAATAAATTTATCAAAACCAGAAAAGGATCCTAAGCTTATAGCTTTAGCAAAGAATATGCCTCAAAATAGCTATCCTAAATGTGCTTTGTGTTATGAAAACGTAGGATTTGAAGGCAGTATAAACCAGGCTGCCAGACAAAATCATAGAATTATTCCACTTGTATTAAGTGATGAAAAATGGTGTTTACAGTATTCGCCTTATGTGTACTATAATGAGCATTGCATCGTATTTAAAAAAGAACATACCCCTATGAAGATAGTTCCTGTTACATTTGAAAGATTATTAGACTTTATAGAACAGTTTCCACATTATTTTTTAGGATCTAATGCAGATCTTCCAATAGTGGGAGGTTCTATACTTTCTCATGACCATTTTCAAGGAGGAAATTACGAATTTCCTATGGCAAAGGCAGAAAAAGTATGTGAGGCTTCTATATATGGGTATGAAGATGTGAATGTTCAATATATCAATTGGCCTTTGGATGTTATAAGAATAACTGGAAGAAACAAGGGTGAATTATCTGAATTAGCCTATAAGATTTTTAGTGTATGGAAAAAATATTCTGATGAAGAAATAGGAATTAAAGCCTTTTCAGGAGAGACTCCTCACAATACTATAACTCCTATAGCCAGAAGAAGGGACGAAAAGTTTCAGCTAGATTTGGTGCTTAGAAATAATAGAACTGATGAAAAGCATCCTTATGGCATATATCATCCAGATGAATCTCTACATCATATCAAAAAAGAGAACATAGGTCTTATAGAGGTTATGGGACTTGCGGTGCTTCCAGCTAGACTTAAAGAAGAACTTAAACTTTTAGAAAATGTAATGTTAAAAAATGAAGATATAGATGTTTTGGATACAGAGTCTTTGATTAAGCACAAAGACTGGTGTTTAAAAATTATGGAACAATATGATAATATAAATGAATCTAATGTAGAAGAAATACTTCATAAGGAAGTTGGTATGAAGTTTATGTCAGTATTAGAGTGCTGCGGTGTATTTAGAATGGGTAATAGAAAAGAGGCTTTTTATAGATTTATAAATGAGATAAATGGCAAAAATTAATTTATGAAATAAACTGAAAAGGAATGACGATATGTTTAATATAAATGAACTAATTGATGGAGATATCTCAAAATATGATGAAGAAACTAGGCTTTATATTGATACATTAAGAGAAAAACTGAGAGAAAATATAAAGGAAGCTTTAGTAGATGACATGGCTGAGAAAATGATAGATGCATTAAACAGTGACAAAGAAGAATTTCGATCTATCCTTGAAACACTTTTAGAAAACAAGAATAAAGGATTAAATAATCTTCCTTTAAGAACTCTTTTAGATATGTATATCACAAAGAAGGGGCAAGAAAATTTCGTAAAGCTTATTGAAAAAACAAGTGAAGAACTTTAATTTTAAAACAGAGGTAGGAGCTTAAAGCTTAATATCTCTGTTTTTATTTTTTGTTTAATATCAAGATGAAAACTTGGAAATACTAGAGAGATGAAGGTTATAAACTTATAGACATTTGAGGAAAAAGGTGAATATATGGAAAGTTTAAAAGAAGCCAACGCATACATAAAAGAAGTTGAGAATACTTTTTCTAAACTGCAGCTTGTAGATAAAGATAGAAAGCTTAAAATAGGAGTGGATCTTGGTACTTCTAACATAGTTATTGTAGTTTTAGATGAACAGAATAAACCTGTAGCAGGAGAACTTTACAAGGCATCTGTAGTTAGAGATGGTATAGTAGTAGATTATTTAAATGCCGTTAACATAGTCAAAAAATTAAAAGTTAATTTAGAAAAAAAGTTAAATAGATCGCTTAATTATGCAGCCACTGCAATACCGCCAGGCATAGGTGGAGGTAATACTAAAGTTATAAGAAATGTGGTAGAGGCAGCAGGGTTTGAAGTTACAAATATAATTGATGAGCCCACAGCAGCATCCTTAGTTTTAAACATTAAAAATGGGGCAGTGGTTGATATTGGAGGAGGAACTACAGGCATATCAATATTGAAAAATGGGGAGGTTATATATTCTGGTGATGAACCTACAGGAGGTCATCATCTCACTTTAGTGATTTCAGGAAACTTTGGTCTTGAATATGAAAAAGCTGATACTTTTAAAGTTAAAGACGAAAATTATAACATGGTGTTTAATTTAGTTAGACCTGTCATAGAGAAGATGGCTGATATAGTTTCACACCATATAATAGGATATGATGTAGATACAATTTATCTTGTTGGAGGAACTTGCTGTTTAAAAAACATAGAATCAATAGTAGAAAAGTATACTAAAGTAAAAACTATAAAAACATATAATCCGCTTTTAGTAACTCCTATCGGAATAGCTATGAGTAGTGAGGCTAAAGATTGAGATTTTATTGATACTAAATATAAGTATTAAACTAAATAGCAGGATTAAAATCTTAAGGAGGACATACAAATGAGAAGACCTTATGAAATGACAAAAGAAGAAATTATGAACTCTCTAGAAGTAAACCCTAATGGTCTGTCAAAAAATGAAGTAGAGAGTAGAAGAGAAAAGTATGGAGTTAATGAATTACAAGAAGGAAAAAAGAAAAGCATATTTCAAGTATTTCTTGAGCAATTTAAAGATGTTCTTGTTGTCATACTTTTAATAGCAGCAACAATATCCATGTTTTTAGGCAATGTTGAAAGTGCAATAGTTATATTTGTTGTTGTAATTATAAATGCTTTATTAGGAACTGTACAACATGTAAAGGCAGAGCAGTCTTTAAATAGTTTAAAGGCGTTATCATCACCAGTTGCAAGAGTTCTTAGGGATGGAGAAAAGATAGAAATACCATCAAAGGAAGTTGTAGTTGGAGATATATTATATCTTGAGGCTGGAGATTTCGTAAGTGCAGATGGAAGAATAATCGAAAATTATAGTCTGCAAGTTAATGAAAGCTCTTTAACAGGAGAATCAGAAAGTGTAATAAAAACTGATGAAATTATAAATGAAAAAGATATACCTGTGGGAGATAGAAAAAATATGGTTTTTTCAGGCAGTCTTGTTACATATGGAAGAGCTACACTTGTAGTTACTGAAGTAGGTATGGAAACAGAAATAGGAAAGGTAGCGGAACTTCTAAATACAACAAAAGAGAAGAAAACACCTCTTCAAATCAATTTAGATAACTTTGGTAAAAAACTTGCCATAGTTATCCTTGTAATAAGTATCATAGTATTTGGGTTAAACATGATAAGAGGTCAAGCGCTTGTTGATTCATTTATGTTTGCGGTAGCCCTTGCAGTAGCAGCAATACCTGAAGCATTAAGCTCAATAGTTACAATAGTATTATCTCTTGGAACTCAAAAGATGGCAAAGGAAAATGCTATAATAAGAAAGCTTCAAGCTGTAGAGGGACTTGGAAGTGTATCCATAATATGTTCTGATAAGACAGGGACTCTTACTCAAAACAAAATGACTGTGAAAAAAGTTTTTATAAATAATCAGATAAAGGAAGCAGATGATATTAGTTTAGATGATGAATTAGAAAAGAATTTATTAACTATGGGGCTTCTTTGCAGTGATGCTATAACAGATGGACACAAAGAAATAGGAGATCCTACAGAGGTTGCTTTAGTAAACTTTGCTGATATGTATGGTATTGATGAAATAAAGATGAGAGACCATTATGAGAGACTAAGTGAAATACCTTTTGATTCTGATAGAAAACTTATGAGCACTGTATGCAGAATGGATAAAAAAAATGTGATGATAACTAAGGGTGCATTGGATGTAATACTTAACAGGACAAAAGATATAATAACAGCTGATGGTATAAGTAAAATAACAGATGACCATATAAAAAATATTGAAAAGGTAAATAGAGAGTTTTCAAAAACAGGACTTAGAGTATTGGCTTTTGCCTTTAAAGAACTTAAGGACAAAACGGATATAAAACTAGGAGATGAAAATGATTTAACATTTATAGGGCTTATTTCTATGATGGATCCTCCAAGAGAGGAGTCAAAACAGGCTGTTGAGGAATGTATAAATGCTGGAATAAAACCTGTTATGATTACAGGAGACCATAAGATAACAGCAGCTGCCATTGCCAAGCAAATAGGAATTTTAAAAGATGAATCAGAAGCTGTTGAAGGCTCAGAACTTGATAATTTAAGTGATGAAGAATTAAAAAGCTTTGTTGAAAAAATATCAGTTTATGCTAGAGTATCTCCAGAGCATAAGATAAGGATAGTAAGAGCTTGGCAGGAAAAAGGAAATGTGGTTGCTATGACTGGAGATGGCGTTAATGATGCTCCGGCGCTAAAACAGGCTGATATAGGTGTTGCTATGGGGATTACAGGATCAGAAGTTGCAAAAGATGCAGCCTCTATGATACTTACTGATGATAATTTTGCAACTATAGTGAAAGCTATTTCTAATGGAAGAAATATTTATGGGAACATTAAAAACTCCATAAAATTTTTGCTATCAGGAAATACTGCAGGAATACTAGCTGTTTTATATGCATCCTTATTTGCATTACCAGTGCCATTTGCAGCAGTTCACCTATTATTTATAAATCTTCTTACAGATAGCTTGCCAGCTATAGCTTTAGGATTAGAGCCACACAGTAATAATGTTATGAAAGAAAAGCCTAGAGATATTAATGAATCCATATTAACAAAGAATTTTGCTTTAGAAATAATATTAGAAGGTATAGTGATAGCAGCAGCTACCATAACTGGCTTTCATATTGGATTAAACGCTGGTGGCCCTGCTTTAGCTAGTACAATGGCATTTGCTATCTTGTGCTTAGCTAGATTAATTCATGGATTTACAAGCAAATCAAAAAAACATGTGTTATCCGGGAAAGCATTGTTTTCAAATAGATATTTATGGGCGGCTTTTGGAGTAGGCTTTGTACTTTTAAATTTAGTAATATTAGTTCCATTTTTACAGCCTATATTTGAGGTGGATTCTATGACTATGAATCAATTATTAACAGTTTATGGATTATCATTACTTCCATTTATAATAATACAGCTTGTTAAGTTGGCATTTGATAAAAAATCTAAGGAAGATTAGAATAAATTAAAAGTTTTTAAAAATCTTTATAGGAATTTCAATAAATCAGCAAACAGTGTAGTTCTTTTTATTATTACACTGTTTGCTATATGAATTTAATTTTTTTGAGGCCTAATTAAATGTACTAGTTTATTGACAAAATACGGTATTTTAATTATAATATATGATTGTTAGCCTTGACTAATTATATTTTTTATTGAAAGTTAGTTTAAACTAACTGAATTGTATAGTCATAAATATAAAACTAAGTTCTAAAAAGGATGTGTATACAAAATGAATGCAACACAAAGGGAAAAAAATATTTATGGGAGTGATGTGGAGATCATTTACCGTGATTTTGATTGTACTATATATAGACTTAGTGATGAAACGGGTAATATAGAAATGAAAAGCTACACAGTTTTTCCTGGAATAGAGTTGATTTATAATGATGTCCACAAGCAAGAATGTTTGCTTGAAAATTCAAAACCAGAAAATATTTTTGAAATCAATCATTGCCGTGAGGGGCGTATTGAGTGTGAATTCAAAGATGAGTTTTGCTATCTTACACCGGGGGATCTATCTATTGCATACAAGTCTAATATGGAACATGGTTCATATTTTCCTCTTGGGCACTATCAAGGCATATCTATTATAATAGATATGGAAAAGGTACCTCAATGCTTTTCTTGTTTTCTTGATGATGTGAATGTCAGTCCTAGTATTCTTATAAAAAAGTTTTGTCAAGATAATAAAGGTTTTATTGCTCGTTCTGAACCAAGTATCGAGCATATATTTTCAGAGCTTTACTTTGTTCCTGACAGAATTAAAAAGGGGTATTTTAAGGTTAAAATCTTAGAACTATTTCTTTTCTTAAGCAATATGGAAGTAAATACAAAGGAGAACGAAAAACAATGTGTTTCTAAATCACAGGTGAGCCTTGCAAAGAATATTTGTAAGTATCTTACTGAACACATGGAAAGTCATGTCACATTGGATCAGCTCTCAGAGATTTTTCATATTTCTGGAACACAGATTAAAAACAGTTTCAAAGCTGTTTATGGTGTTTCTATGTATTCATATATTCGAACACAAAAAATGCAATCAGCAGCATTACTGCTAAAAAAGAATAATTGTAAAGTTATCGAAATTGCTGGGCGATTCGGGTACGATAATGGAAGTAAGTTTGCCAAAGCTTTTAAAGATATAATGGGAGTAACGCCTAATGAATATAGAATGTCAAAATAAGTATGTCTTTTTGGAGCCTTATTCTTTCCTTTTGGAGCGGAATAGGCTTTAATTTTATATTAAGATAATTAAGTAAGATGCTGGAAGGCATTTATTTTTTTAAAGATGAGTTAGTTCTAGCTAACTCGTTTAAAGAATTCAATGAGAAATCTTATCTTACAATTATAAGAGAATTGAAGATTTTTAAAAGGGGGAATGAAAGATGGATAAAAAATCAGATATGTCAAAATTATTTGACTATGCTGGAAAGTTTAAAATCCTGACGGTTTCATCATGGATTCTGTCAGTGGTCAGTGCATTTATGGCACTTGCACCCTTCGTATATATTTGGAAAATCATCAAAGAAGTTCTTGATGTTTCTCCAAACTATAGTAATGCTCAAAGTCTTGTTCATAATGGTTGGATGGCTGTTATATTTTCAGTGTTATCCATGCTGATTTATATTGGTGCCTTGATGTGTTCACATATAGCAGCATTTCGTGTACAGGCAAATATTCGATCTTATGCTATGCATCATATCGCAACATTACCACTTGGTTTCATGGATAATATAGGTAGCGGTAAAATGAGAAAAATTGTTAATGAATCTAGTGAGGCTACTGAAACCTACCTTGCCCATCAACTTCCTGATATGGCTGCAGCTTGCGCTACACCAGTTGGACTTTTAATATTGATGATGGTATTCGATTGGAAGCTAGGTCTGCTTTCTTTGATTCCAGTATTTGCTGCGTTTGCAATTATGTCAACTATGACAGGTGCAAAAATGAAAGAAAAAATGTCAGAATATCAAAATGCTCTCGATTCTATGTCTAATGAAGCAGTGGAGTATGTGAGAGGTATTCCAGTAGTAAAAACCTTTGGACAATCTGTATTTTCATTCAAGCGCTTCAAGGCATCCATTGATAATTATAGCAAATGGGTGATAGCATACACTAAAGACTTGCGTATGCCTATGATGTGTTATACCACAATCATAAACTCTATTTTTACAATACTTATTGCAGTAGCACTTTTTGTAACCAAAGATGGTGTAACAAATAAATTCCTGCTTAATTTACTATTTTACATCATAATAACTCCAATAATTACGGTTACGCTAAATAAAATCATGTTTGCTAGCGAAAATAAAATGATTGTTGCTGATGCTGTGAGTCGTATAGAAAGCATTATGAAAATGAAACCATTAATGGATTCTAAAACTCTTGGTCATCCTAAAGATAACTCTATAGAACTAAGAGATGTTTATTTTCGTTATCATGATGCAAAGACAAAGGCACTTGATGGTATTAGTTTGAGCATTAGTGCTGGTGAGCATATTGCTTTTGTTGGTCCTTCTGGTGGTGGGAAAACAACACTTGCTAGTGTGATCGCGAGATTTTGGGATGTAGATAGTGGTGAAATAAAAATTGGAGGTATAGACGTTCGAAATATTGCCAAAAGAGAACTCATGAATACTGTGTCTTTTGTATTTCAGGATTCCAAACTTCTCAAAGATTCTATTCTTGAAAATGTACGTATAGCAAAGCCTGAAGCTAGAAGAGAAGAGGTTCTTGCAGCACTTCATAAGGCGCAATGTGATGATATTATCGAAAAAATGCCAAAAGGTATTGATACAATAATTGGTACAAAAGATATATATCTTTCAGGTGGTGAACAGCAACGTATATCTATTGCCCGTGTCATGCTAAAAAATACGCCTATTCTTATTCTTGATGAAGCTACAGCTTTTGCTGATCCTGACAATGAAGCGAAAGTGCAGAAGGCATTCTCTGAATTGTCAAAGGGCAAAACTGTTATTATGATCGCACATAGATTGTCAACTATAACGAATGCCAATCGCATCTTTGTTTTAAAAGATGGTAAGATTGTAGAATTTGGTAATAATATGGAACTTATCGAAAAAGGCGGTTTGTATGCTCATATGTGGAAACAGTATAATGTTTCTTCTAATTGGAAAGTGGGTGGAATAAATGATTAGATATTTGAGACATAAATATGCACTTTCTGAAAAAGGTGCAAGAGATATGATAAAAGCGTTTATAGCATGTACGTTATCTAATATTGCACTAATGGCTCCAGTGTCTCTGCTATATTTTTTAATATCCGATATTATGGGAAGGGGACTGACAGATAGAACAATATTTTATATCATTGGTATTATTATTTGTCTTGCAGCGATTTTTATTACCACTTATTTTCAGTACAATGCAACATTCTTTGCAACATATGAGGAAAGTGGCATCCGACGTATTACGCTTGCAGAAAGACTTCGCAAACTTCCGCTTTCATTCTTTGGAAGAAAGGATTTGTCTGATCTTACTAGCACTATTATGGCAGATTGCGCAAGACTAGAAACAGCATCTTAACATTGGATACCTGAATTGGTTGCTTCATTGATTTCAACAAGTATTATAGCTATAAGTTTATTCTTTTTTGATTGGCGTATGGCTTTGGCAGCACTTTGGGTATTACCTGTGTATTTCTGTATTGTATGCTTTTCTGCAAAAGTTCAGAAGGCACTTAGCAGACGTCAGATGGCTGCAAAAATGGATTGTGCAGATGGAATTCAGGAGTGCTTAGAGTCAGTACGTGATCTGAAGGCAAATAATGCAGAAGATAAATATCTTGAGGGATTGGACAGAAAAATTAAAGCTGTTGAGAAAAGGGCAATTTTATCAGAACTTGGGGCGGCTATATTTGTGGCTTCTTCAGAAATGTTTCTAAAGATTGGTATTGCTACAACAGCACTAGTAGGAGGTATACTTCTTGCAAACGGAACTCTTGATGTTTTAACATTTTTTATGTTTCTTTTGCTTGTATCAAGACTTTATGATCCAATGCAGATATCATTGCAGAATCTTGCAGCAATTATTGCAACTAATATTCAATGTGAACGTATGAATGAAATACTTGAACATCCAACACAGATGGGTTCTGAAAATTTAAGTAATAAAGGATATGACATTGTATTTGATCATGTTGGATTTGCCTATAATAAAAATGAGCAAGTTTTAAGAGACGTTTCATTTACTGCAAAACAAGGTGAGGCTACGGCTTTAATTGGACCATCTGGTGGTGGCAAAACAACTGTTTCTCGTCTTGCTGCACGTTTTTGGGATGTGACTAAAGGAAAAATTACGGTAGGAGGTATGGATATATCACAGGTAGATCCTGAAACTTTGATGTCTTTGTATTCTATCGTGTTTCAAGATGTAACTTTATTCAATAATTCTGTTATGGAGAATATACGTATTGGGTGTAAGGATGCTACTGACGAAGAAGTTATAAAGGCCGCAAAGCTAGCACATGTAGATGAATTTGCTAAAAAGATGCCTAATGGTTATCATACTTTTATCGGGGAAAACGGTTCAGAACTTTCAGGAGGGGAAAGACAGCGTATTTCTATTGCCAGAGCTTTCCTAAAGGATGCACCAATTATTCTTATGGATGAGGCTACCGCTTCTTTAGATGTTGAAAATGAAACTATGATACATGAATCATTGTCTCGACTTATGAAAAACAAGACTGTACTAGTTATTGCTCATCGAATGAGAACTATTTTTGGTTCAGATAAAATTGTTGTTCTTGATAATGGTTATGTTGTACAGCAAGGATCACATGCTAAGCTTATCAAACAGGATGGTATTTATAGTCATATGGTGAAAATTCAGCAGCAGGCCAGTGGATGGAAAATATAATTTTGATATCTTATGAATATAGGTTTAATACAAAATGGAGCTTGAGTCATATCTCAAGCTCCATTTTTATATTACATGTGTTTATGGAATGTTCTGTTTATAACGTCTAATTGTTGTTCTCTAGTTAGCTTTATAAAGTTAACTGCATATCCAGAAACTCTGATTGTTAATTGAGGATATAATTCTGGATGATCCATAGCATCTAATAAAGTTTCTCTATCAAACACGTTAACATTTAAGTGATGAGCGTTTTGTCCGAAATATCCGTCCATCATTTTGCCTAGGTTATCTATTCTTTGCTCTGAAGTCTTTCCTAAAGCATCTGGTATTATAGAGAATGTGTTTGAGATTCCGTCTTGAGAATCTTCATAAGGAAGTTTAGCTACTGAGTTTAATGAAGCTAAAGAACCACTGTTATCTCTTCCGTGCATTGGATTAGCTCCTGGTGCAAAAGGTTGTCCAAGCTTTCTTCCACATGGAGTAGTACCTGTCTTTTTACCGTAAACAACATTTGAAGTTATAGTTAATACTGATTGAGTGTGATAAGCATTTCTGTAAGTTTTGTTTTGTCTTATCTTGTTCATCATGTTTCTTACTAAGAATACAGCTATATCATCAACTCTATCATCATCATTTCCGTATTTAGGGAAATCTCCTTCAACTTCGAAGTCGATAGCAATTCCTTCTTCATTTCTTATTGGCTTAACTTTGGCATATTTGATTGCTGATAATGAGTCTGCACAAACAGATAGTCCAGCTATACCGCAAGCCATTGTTCTAAATACATCTCTATCATGTAAAGCCATTTGTAATTTTTCATAAGAATATTTATCGTGCATGTAGTGGATAACATTTAATGTATTAACATAAAGGTTAGCTAACCATTCTGTCATTATATCAAATCTTTCCATTATTTCATTGTAATCTAGATATTCGCTAGTTATTGGAGCTATTTTTGGTCCAACTTGAACTCCAGATTTCTCGTCCTTACCACCGTTTATAGCGTAAAGTAGAGTCTTAGCTAAGTTAACTCTTGCGCCAAAGAACTGCATTTGTTTACCAACTCTCATTGCAGATACACAACAAGCTATAGCATAATCATCTCCCCAATATGGAGTCATTAAATCATCGTTTTCGTATTGAACTGAGCTTGTATCAATAGAAACCTTAGAACAGAAGTTCTTGAATCCTTGAGGTAATCTAGTTGACCATAAAACAGTTAGGTTTGGCTCTGGTGATGGTCCTAAAGTGTAAAGAGTGTTAAGTACTCTAAATGAGTTCTTAGTAACTAAAGTTCTTCCATCAAGGCCCATACCTCCGATTGATTCAGTTACCCAAGTTGGGTCTCCAGAGAATAAATCGTTGTATTCAGGAGTTCTTAAGAATTTAACAAGTCTTAATTTCATTACAAAGTGATCCATTAATTCTTGAGCTTCTTCTTCTGTTATAACGCCATTCTTTAAATCTCTTTCTATATAGATATCTAAGAAAGTAGAAGTTCTTCCTAATGACATTGCTGCACCATTTTGATCTTTTATAGCTCCTAAGAATCCAAAGTATAACCATTGGATAGCTTCCTTTGCATTTGTAGCAGGGGCAGATATATCTAGTCCATAAGTAGCAGCTAATCCTTTTAATTCTTTTAATGCACTTATTTGATCAGATATTTCTTCTCTTAATCTTATAATATCTTCATCTATACATTTAACTTCTAAGCTCTTCTTTTGAGCAATTTTATCTTCTATTAGTCTGTCAACTCCGTATAGAGCAACTCTTCTGTAGTCACCTATGATTCTTCCTCTACCATAAGCATCTGGAAGTCCAGTTATAACTCCTGATTTTCTTGCAAGTCTCATCTCATCAGTGTAAGCATCGAATACACCTTGATTGTGGCTCTTTCTATATTTATTGAATATCTCACTTATTTTAGGATTAACTTCATATCCATAAGCTTTAGCAGCATTTTCTGCCATTCTAATACCACCAAAAGGCATTACAGCTCTTTTTAAAGGTGCATCAGTTTGAACTCCAACAATTTTTTCAAAAGCTTGATCTATGTATCCAGCTTTGTATTCATTAATTCCAGAGATAGTATCTGTATCAACATCTAAAACTCCGTTTTCTCTTTCTTTCTTAAATAGTTCACTTACTTCTTCCCAAAGTTTTTCAGTAGCTTCTGTAGCTCCAGCTAGGAAACTGTCGTCTCCTTCATATGGAGTGTAGTTGTTTTGAATAAAGTTTCTTACGTCTATACTAGTTGTCCAAGATCCTTTGTTAAAATTTAACCATTCTTGTCTCATATTCCATTACTCCTTTGTTATATAAAACTGAAAATTTGATTAATTCACAATATTATTTTAATAATGTGTTCTACTTAATAATTATTATCTTTATGTACTCATAGTAACATCATCAAGAATAAAATGCAAGCAAAAAATTAAAAACAGATTAAAAAAAATTTGAAACAGATAAAAATAAAAGAGAAAAGTTTTGCGGGTAAAATCTATGAAAATAGTGTATAATAAAGGTATAAGAACTAAAAAATATAATGAAAAATACTGTACTAATGTTTATTATTGGAATAATAAACAGGTTTGGAGATAGCTATGAAAAAGTTTAAAAGAATATACGTAGAGATAACTAACGTTTGCAATATGAATTGCAATTTTTGCCCTAAAACAAATAGAAAATCGAAATTCATGAATGTGGAGGAATTCTTGCATATTGCAAAAGAAATAAAGCCATACACTGATTACATTTGTCTACATCTTATGGGAGAGCCTCTTTTAAATCCTAATTTGAAAAGTTTTTTGGATATTTCAGAGGAATACGGATTTCAAGTTAATTTAACAACTAACGGAACTCTTATTAAAAAGAATGAAGAGACTTTACTTTCATCAAAATCATTAAGAAAAATAAGCATATCTCTTCACAGCTTTGAAGCTAATGATCAAGAAGTAGATCTAAAAGACTACGTTAATGATATAGTGAATTTTGTAAAGAAAGCTCATGATGATAATGGTGTTATATGTGAGCTTAGACTTTGGAATGGAGACAGTGATTTGTTGAAAGGTTGCAACAACCTTAATGATGATATAGCTGATTTATTAAAAGAAACTCTAAATTCGGATATAGATATAAAAGGGATGCTTCATAACCAAGACAGCATTAAAATTTCAGACAAAATATTTTTGGAAGCAGCAGAAAAGTTTCAATGGCCAGATGTAAATGGTGAAAAAATAGGGGATAATGCTTTTTGCTACGGACTTAGACAGCACATAGGAATATTAGTAGATGGAACTGTAGTACCTTGTTGTCTTGACTCTGAAGGAAACATACCATTAGGAAATATATTTAAAAACAGTTTGGAAGATATCTTAAAAAGCAAGAGAGCTGAATCCATATACAATGGATTTTCAGGTAGAAAAGCAGTGGAACACTTATGCAAAACTTGTGGATATGCAAGAAGATTTGAAAAATAAATTTTCAGAGCATATAATGTTAAGAAAAGGAGTGATATCAAAATCTTTATGAATTTGATATCACTCCTTTTAAGTTATAAATCAATATTAAAAGGCCCAGTTGCCATCTTTAAATATTTGAATTTTTTCTCCAGAATAAGTCTCACCTATGATGTCTAAATCAGATGAACCAACCATGAAATCTACATGATTGAAAGAAGAGTTAGCTCCAGCTTCTTTAAGTTCTTCCTCAGTCATATTTTCTCCGCCTTTTATACATGTTGGATAAGCTTCCCCAAAGGCTAAGTGACAAGAAGCATTTTCATCAAATAAAGTGTTATAGAAGATTATATTTGAGTTTGAAATAGGTGAATCATAAGGAACTAAAGCAACTTCACCTAAATGTTTAGAACCTTCATCAGTCTCTAAAAGTTTCTTTAGGGCATCATAGCCTTCTTCAGCAGTAAAATCTACAACAGCACCATCCTTAAAAGTTAGAGAGAAGTTGTTTATAAGATTTCCATTGTAGTTTAAAGGTTTTGTACTCCAAACTATACCGTTAACTCCTGTTCTTGATGGAGCAGTAAACACTTCTTCTGTTGGCATATTAGCGACGAAGTAAACTTTCTTTTCGTTATACTCTCCTCCACCTGCCCATAAATGTTTCTCTGGAAGGTCTATTACTAAATCAGTTTTTGATGATTTAAAATGAAGACTCTTGAAAGAATGTTCATTAAGAAAATTCATTTTGTTAGTTAAATTTTTAATATGTTCATTCCAAGCTCCTAGAGTATCATCTCTATCAATTCTTACTATTTTAAAGATAGCATCCCAAAGTTTTGAAATGGCTTCTTCTCTTGAAAGATCAGGGAATACCTTCATTGACCATGCAGCAGTTGGAATTGAAATCACACACCATGCATTGGCACTGCTCATAAGTCTTTCTCTGTAAGCTTTAAGAGCAACAGAACTTGCTTTTACTGCCTCTTGAATTCTATTAGGATCTACATTTTTGAAGATCTCAGGATCAGAAGCAGAGATTGATAAAAAGGCTGCACCATTATTTGCAAGCTCTTCAAGCTCTTTGGCTTCCCAGGGAGAAAACTCCTTAAAAACTTCAAAAGGAGCTTTTAGATATTTAATCAAAGTAAGTTTTTCGTCATTCCATCTAACTTTAACATTTCTAGCACCATGCTCATAAGCAGTGTCGGCTATAAGTCTTACAAACTCAGCAGCTTCTATTGGAGCATTTACAACAAGGGTTTGATTCTTTTGGATATTTATACCCGTAACTACAGCTAATTCAGCATACTTTTTTAAACATTCATCCATGTTTAACATATATATCACTCCCTACATCAATTTATGAATTAAAGCATATAATTTAATCATATGTAAAAATTATATAAAAATTCAGAATGAAAGTATATACCTTAGAAAATATAGTTGCAGAAAAAATAATTTGATAAAATTTATCTAAACCTATTGCATAAAAATTAAAATAGGTGTATAAATAATATGAAAAGTGAATATTCCTTGAGGTAGAGGAGCGATAATCAAGAGTAGTGTTGCTGAGCAAAGCAGCTTTGAAGTTACATGAAAGGGATTATTGCCGAAGCTTACAATAAATGCTTTAATATTGTACAGCTGGGATTACGCAAAATATGTGTAATACTGTCACAAAGTCAGTTTGTGGAGAGCTATCATCGTATGATCTTATATGTATTTTTAGAAATTACAAATGTTTTTTATATTCTATCGATATGTAAGGCCATGGGTGAAAACTCATGGTTTTTTTTATTAAAATGATTTTTTTAATGCCTCTTAGGATTTTCACAAGAAAAATTTTAGGAGGTATTTTTATGAATAAAAAAAGAGTAAACATATTTGTTTCAACTTTAGTTATGATTTTATTATTTTCATTTACTATAGCTTTTGCAGCAGAAGGAAATGGAGAAGCAGCAAAAGCGTCTTTTGGAATTTGGAGCATACTGCCCCCACTTGTTGCAATAGCACTTGCATTTATAACAAAAAACGTAATAGTATCTTTATTTTTAGGAACTATGACAGGTTGTGTCATGATGCAACTTAATGGTATGAATATTTTCAGTAGTATAATTCAAGGTTTTTTAGGCTTTACGCAAAGAGCTTTAAATTCTATTGCAGATCCATGGAATGCAGGTATAATCCTTCAAGTTCTTGCAATTGGAGGAGTTATAAGTTTAGTTGGGAAAATGGGTGGATCAAGAGCTGTTGCAGAAGCTCTTGCTAAAAAAGCTAAGACACCTAGAAGTACTCAGATGATAACATGGTTACTTGGAGTTTGTGTATTCTTTGATGATTATGCGAACTCTTTAATAGTAGGACCTATAATGAGACCGGTAAGTGACAAAATGAGAGTATCAAGAGAAAAGCTATCTTTTATTATAGATGCTACTGCAGCACCAATTGCTGGACTAGCTATAATATCAACATGGATAGGTCTTGAGGTTGGATTAATAAAAGACGCTTTCGCTAATGGAATTGGACAAGAGGTAGATGCTTTTGGCGTGTTTTTACAAACTATACCATATAGATTCTACAATATATTAATATTAGCCTTTGTTGTGATATTAGCAGTGTCTTTAAGAGAATTTGGACCTATGCTTAAAGCTGAAAGAAGAGCAAGAAAAGGAATAATAGAAAATTCCAATAATGAGGTGGCTGAAAGTTCAGAACTTGAGCCAAAAGAGGGAATAAAGATAAGTATATGGAATGCTATAATTCCAATAGGAACTCTAGTAATAGGCGCGTTAATTGGTTTCTACTACAGTGGATGGACAGCTGTTATGGGTGGACAAGATGCAGCACTTATAGAATCAATGAAAGCATCACCTTTAGCTTTTTCATCTGTAAGAGAAGCTTTTTCAAATGCTGATGCATCAATAGTATTATTCCAAGCGGCATTAATTGCGAGTATAGTTGCGATAGCAATGGGAGTTATAAAGAAGATATTTACAGTATCAGAAGCTTTAGAGGTTTGGGTAGATGGAATGAAAGGACTTATAGTAACAGGAGTTATCCTCATACTTGCATGGTCTTTAAGTTCAACAATAAAGGATTTAGGAACAGCAAGCTATCTTGTAAGCATATTGTCAGGATCAATACCTAAGTTCTTATTGCCATCAATAATTTTTGTTTTAGGAGCGGTTATAAGCTTCGCTACAGGAACAGCATATGGAACAATGGGAATACTTATGCCACTTGCAATTCCTCTAGCATATTCTATATCACCAGAAATGGGATATGTAGTAGTAAGCACATCAGCTGTACTTACAGGTGCTATATTTGGAGATCATTGCTCACCAATTTCAGATACAACAATACTTTCATCTATGGGAGCTGGATGTCATCATATAGATCATGTAAATACTCAAATGGTTTATTCGTTATTTGTAGCAGGAGTTACAATAGTATTTGGATATATACCAGCTGGATTTGGAGTGCCTATATATATAGTTCTGCCTTTAGCAATAGCTGCACTTACAGTAATAACTTATATTATATCTAAACCAGTAGAAGAAAATGCTCAAGTGATTCAAGAGAGAAAATCAGCTTAATTATAAATTAGCCTCAGCAAAGTTTGATTTTGCTGAGGTAATTTTACGCAATAATAGGCATTATAAAAAAGAAAATCATATGATAAAATTTAAAGGATTACAGTGTTTGACTATAAGAAATATACTATGTTACACTAATAAGTGGTCTATTAAATTCCATCATAATTATACTTTAATTAGACAATAAACCCTTAAAAGGGTACAACGATAAAATTAATACTAGAAAGGACAAATAACAAAATGGGAAAACAAAACAAAATGGGAACAACCCCTATATTCAAACTTATAGTAACAATGTCTCTGCCGGCCATGTTTTCTATGCTTATACAGTCACTTTACAATATAGTTGACAGTATGTTTGTTGCTCAAATTGGAGAAGAAGCACTTACAGCTGTATCTCTAGCTTTCCCAATACAAATGCTTATAATAGCTGTTGCTGTTGGAACAGGAATAGGTATAAACTCACTTGTATCAAGAAAACTTGGAGAAAGAAGAAAAGACGAAGCCAGTAAAGCAGCTACTCACGGGATACTTTTAGGAGTTTTTAGCTGGATGGTATTTGCTCTTTTTGGAGTGTTTTTTTCAAAGACATTTTTCAGTATGTTTACTACAAATCCAATAGTGTATGAAATGGGATATAATTACTTATCTATAGTTACTATTTTTTCTTTTGGAATATTTGTGGAAATAAATTTAGAAAAAACTTTGCAAGCTACAGGAAATATGATTTATCCAATGGTATTTCAACTTATAGGAGCTGTGATTAATATAATACTGGACCCTATATTTATCTTCGGATTATTTGGAGTGCCAGCCTTTGGAGTTAAAGGAGCAGCTATAGCTACTGTGCTTGGACAAATAATATCCATGATATTTGCAATGTATATTGTATTTACTAAAAATCATGATGTGCACATAAGCTTTAAAAACTTTAAGTTTTCAGGAAGAACTGTTAAGAACATATACTCTGTAGGATTTCCTTCTATAGTAATGCAATCTATATCTTCGGTGCTAGTTATAGGACTAAATTCTATACTTATATCATTTTCAGAATCAGCAGTATCTGTACTAGGTGTATATTATAAGCTTCAATCCTTTGTATTTATGCCTGTATTTGGACTTACGCAAGGGATAATGCCTATAATGGGTTATAATTTTGGAGCAAGAGATAAGAATCGTATTATAGATGCTCTTAAGATAGGACTTTATATAGCGCTTATAATAATGATGTGCGGAACGGCTTTATTCTCACTAATTCCGAATAAACTTCTTATGATATTTAATGCATCACCTGAAATGCTTTCAATAGGGGTACCAGCTTTAAGAATAATCAGTATATGTTTTATACCAGCAGCAGTAGGTATTTTGCTTTCTACATTATTCCAAGCAGTAGGAAGCGGAATGAACAGTCTTATAGTTTCTGTTTTAAGACAACTTGTAATAATACTTCCAAGTGCATACATTCTTTCCAAAATAGGATTGACTTATGTATGGCTTGCATTTCCTATAGCTGAGGTGGCGGCATCTATTGTCAGTGCGTGTATGTTTATTAAACTTTATAAAGAGCAGTTAAGGGATTTAAAGCCTGTTTCTTATAAAGACGAAGCAGCAAATTAAAATTAAAAGAATGATTTATGGGGTGTGCTGCGAAATGTGTAAATCATTTTGGGTGCACTCTTTTATTTTAGACCCAGCACATTTATAATTGTAATGTAAAAGTAATTTTAAAAAAATCAAAGAAAATATTGACAATAAGAAATTTTATGATAAAATTGACAATAAGTATTAGAAGAAATTAACTTATTATCAAGGATGAAGAGGATTTGTTATGAGAAATATTATTGGTAAGGATATAAACGCAAAATTTAACTTTTACTTTAGCTGGGGCTATTTTTATTTTAGCGCTGGTTTATTTTGCTTTAAAAAAATATCAAGTCTTATCAATGAGTTTAATAAATTCCATAGTTATACTATAAGTTATTTGCTATAGTTATAATTAAGAATAAAGTGGATTATTTATAAGGCTCATTAGAGCCTTATTTTTTTTAATCAAATATCTTATAGACATTAAATAAGGGGCTACATAAGTAAAAAATTTAATGGAAAAATAAAAAAATAGGGGAGGATATAAAATGATAGTTATAATGAAGGTAGGTACGCCCATGAAGGAGATACTAAGAATAAAGGACAGGATAGAAAAAGAAAACTGCAGGGCCAGTATAATAGAAGGTGAGAATTGTACTATACTTGGTTTGATTGGAGATACTACAAAGGTTGATTCTAGCAAACTTTTGGCTAATGAATATGTGGAAAGAGTAACAAAGGTCCAGCAGCCATACAAATTATCAAATAGAATTTTTCATCCAGATAATACTGTAGTAAAGGTAGGAAGCGAAGAAATAGGAGGAAATAAAATTTCTCTTATAGCAGGTCCATGTTCTGTTGAAAGTGAAGATCAGATAATAGCAATAGCTAAAAGTGTGAAAAAAGCAGGAGCGAGATTTTTAAGAGGAGGAGCTTTCAAACCAAGAACCTCACCATATAGCTTCCAAGGTATGGGGCTAGATGGTCTTGAACTTTTAAAACTTGCAAGAAAGGAAACAGGACTTCCTATAGTTACAGAAATAATGTCAACCAGTATGATTGATAAATTTGTTGAGGACGTGGATATAATTCAAGTTGGAGCTAGAAATATGCAGAATTTTGACCTTTTAAAAGAGCTAGGTAAAACTGATAAGCCAATACTTCTCAAAAGAGGAATATCAGCAACCATAGAAGAGCTTATAATGTCTGCAGAGTACATAATGTCTGAGGGAAATAACAATGTGATACTTTGTGAAAGAGGAATAAGGACTTATGAGAATCTTACAAGGAATACTTTAGATCTAAGTGCTATACCCATGTTGAAAAAGCTTACTCACCTTCCGGTAATTGTTGACCCTAGTCATGCGTCAGGTCTTTGGTGGATGGTAGAACCATTATCAAAAGCAGCTATCGCTGCAGGAGCAGATGGACTTATAATAGAAGTTCACAACGATCCTGAAAATGCAAAGTGTGACGGACAGCAATCAATAACACCAGAAAGATTTGAAAACTTAAAGTTAAAACTTGAGAAACTTGCAGCAATTGAAGAAAGAGGTATATAAGTTTTAGGAGGATAGACTATGAAAAAGTTAAGAGTGAATCTTAAAGAGAATAGTTATGATATTTTTATAGAAAAAGGACTTTTTCAAAAGTTAGGAAAGCTTTTAAAAGAAAGAATATCATCAAAAAAAGTGGCTGTTGTTACAGATGAAAATTTAAATTCTATTTATGGAAAAGAAATTAAAGAAATTTTAGAAAAATCAAGATATGAAGTAGAGCTTATAGTAGTAGAACCGGGAGAAAAAAGCAAAAGCTTAAGTACCTTAGAAATGGTATACGGAAGATTATGCACTTTTCAAATGACAAGAAGTGACCTTATTATAGCCTTTGGCGGAGGAGTCGTAGGTGATTTAGGTGGATTTGCAGCAGCAACTTACCTTAGAGGAATTCCATATGTACAGGTTCCCACTTCTCTTTTATCACAGATAGACAGCAGTGTTGGGGGAAAGGTAGCGGTGGATTTACCCTATGGAAAAAATTTAGTAGGAAACTTTTATCAGCCTAAAGCTGTTTTTATAGATCCTGAAGTTCTTAAAACTTTGAAACATAAATTTTTAGTGGACGGCATGGGAGAAGTAATAAAAACAGGATGTATAAAGAGCAGTTCTCTTGTAGATGAACTTATAAGTTATGATGATTATAACGAACTTTTAGAGAATATAGAGGATATAATTTATCAATGTTGTGATATAAAAAGGTCTGTGGTTGAAGTTGACGAGAGGGATACTGGAGAGAGAATGAAACTTAACTTTGGACATACAATAGGTCATGCTATAGAAAAGTATTTTAATTATGAAAGTTATACTCACGGTGAAGCTGTAGCTATGGGGTTAGTAGAGATAACAAGAAGAAGTGAAGCTATGAGTATAACTAAAAAAGGTACTGTAGAAAATTTAGAAAAATTGCTTTCAAAATATGAACTTCCTTATAAAATGCCAGAAATGAATAGAAAAGAAATGATTAAAGCTGTCACTTTAGATAAAAAAAACATTAAAGAAAACTTGAACTTAATCTTGATTAAAGAATTTGGGCAAAGCATCATTAAGAAAGTTAAGCTAGAAGACATAGGAGACTACATATAAAAAAGGGGGCATCTGAAGATGAGAATAAAAATAAACCCTGAAATTTTAAAAGGACAGGTTATGGTGCCTGCATCTAAAAGCATATGTCATAGGGCTATAATATGTGCAGGATTATCGGAGGGAGAAAGCATCATATCAAATATTATGTTTTCAAAGGATATAGAAGCCACCTGCAATGCTATGAAGACTCTTGGAGTAAGGATTAAAAAATATGATGACAAGATAAAAATTTTAGGAAGATCATCACTAGTAGCAGAGGAAAAAAACATAAAATGTAACGAATCAGGGTCTACTTTAAGATTTATGATACCTATAGCAGCAACATTAGGTCAAATGATAACATTTAGTGGAAAAGGAAAGCTTATAGAAAGACCGTTAGATGATTACTACAAAATTTTTGATGAGAAAAATATAGCTTATAGAAATAATGAAGGAAAACTTCCTTTAACTATAAGGGGGAAACTTACGCCCTCAGAATATAAAATAAGAGGAGATGTGAGCTCTCAGTTTATAACTGGACTTTTATTTGCCCTTCCTTTGCTAGATGGGGATTCAAAGATAATAGTAACAACTGAGTTAGAATCCAAAGGATATGTGGATTTAACTATAGATATGTTAAATAGATTTTCAGTTAATGTAGAAAATAGAAACTACAAAGAATTTATAATCAAAGGAAATCAAAAATATAAAGCTATAAATTATGAAGTAGAAGGAGATTTCTCTCAAGTGTCATTTTGGCTTGTGGCTGGACTTTTAGGTTGTGATATTTCATGTAAGGGGATGAATATATCATCAATACAAGGTGACAAAGCTATATTAGATACAATAATGGCTATGAGAGGTGAGATAGAAATTTCTAATTCATATATTAAAGCCATTTCTAAAGAGACAAAAGGCATAGTAATAGACGCAAAAGACATTCCTGATTTAGTTCCCATATTAGCGGTATTAGCTTCTTTAAGTAAGGGAAAGACGGAAATAATAAATGCATCACGCCTTAGATTTAAAGAGTCGGATAGATTAAAAGCTATATCAGAAGAATTATCAAAAATAGGGGCGGATATAAAGGAAACGGAAGACGGCTTAGTGATAAATGGAGTAGATAGCCTCAAAGGAGGAGAAGTTTACAGTTGGAATGACCATCGTATTGCTATGGCATTAGCTGTAGCATCTGTGAGGTGCAAAGAGCCTCTAACTATAGATGGGGCAGAGTGTGTATCAAAATCTTATCCTGATTTTTGGGAGCATTTTGAGAAATTGGGAGGTGATATATGTGAGTGGAACATGGGGTAAAAATATAGAGTTATCTTTATTTGGAGAATCTCATGGTGATGCCATAGGAATCACAATAAATGGATTAGAGCCAGGGATAAAGCTTGACTTAGATTATATAAAAGAAGAGATGGCAAGAAGAGCACCGGGACAAAATGATTTATCAACACCTAGAAAAGAAAAGGATGAATTTCATATATTAAGTGGTTATTTTAATGGAAGAACCACTGGAACACCACTAACCATGATAATATACAATACTAATCAGCACTCAAGAGATTATGAGAAAACAAAAAATATTATGAGACCAAGTCACGGAGACTTTACTGGTTATATAAAATATAAAGGTTTTAATGATTATAGAGGTGGAGGACATTTCTCGGGAAGAATAACAGCACCATTAGTTTTTGCTGGGGCTATATGTAAACAGATATTGATGGAAAAAGGAATAATTATAGGAAGCCATATAAAATCTATAAAAAATATCAAAGATGAAGATTTTACTCACGAAAATTTAAATGAAAGCACCTTAAAATTTCTCAGAAAAGAAGAATTCCCTGTATTAAATATTCCTTCTGGAGATGAAATGAAAAAGCTCATAAAAGATGCTAGAGTTATGAAAGACTCTGTTGGGGGGATAGTAGAATGTACGGCTATAAATCTTCCTGCTGGATTAGGAGATCCATTCTTTGATTCAGTTGAAAGTACATTATCCAGTTTATTATTTTCTATACCTGGAGTAAAAGGTGTTGAGTTTGGAATAGGATTTGGAATAACGGAACTTTATGGTTCAGAAGCTAATGATCAATATGTTATGGATAATGAAAAAATTAAAACTATAACAAATAATAATGGTGGCATATTAGGGGGAATAACAAGTGGAATGCCCCTTGTATTTAGGGCAGCTATGAAGCCGACTCCATCCATAGGGAAGAGGCAGAAAACTATAGACATAAGCACTATGGAAGAGTGCACTGTAGAAATTGCTGGAAGACATGATCCTTGCATAGTTGTAAGAGCACTTCCAGTTGTAGAAGCTGCTGCGGCTATAGCAATTTTAGAATTGTTAAAAGAAATGAAATAGAAAATGATTTGAAAAGGGATTTTATAAAAGCAAGGGGATCATATATGAATAAAGATTTAAATGGGATAAAGAATCATAAATATAAATCTTGTATTATAGGCTTTCAAGGGGTTGAAGGTTCTTTCAGTCATCAGGCACTTATAGAATATTTTGGAGAAGAAAGAGATACCTTGGCTTTCGGAAAGTTTCAAGATGTTTTTGAAGCTATAGAAAATAATAAAATAAACTACGGAGTGCTGCCTATAGAAAACTCTTCTACAGGAGGAATTGCAGAGGTTTATGATTTATTATATAAATATGGATTTTATATAGTTGGAGAAAAGTGCGTAAAAGTTGACCATAACCTTATAGGGATAAAAGGTTCGTCTATACATGACTTAGAGGAAGTATATTCTCATGAACAAGGTTTTTTACAATGCAGAGAATATTTAGATAAACATGAAAAGTGGACTTTGATACCATACTTTAATACTGCTAGAAGTGCAAAGTTTATTCATGATGAAAATGTAAAGCATAAAGGCTGTATAGCTAGCAAGAAAGCAGCAGAACTTTATGGATTGGAAATATTAGAGTCTCATATACATTACAACAAAAATAATATAACTAGATTTATAATAATATCCAAGCTGAAAGAAGTTACAAGAAACTGTGATAAGATAAGCGTTATTCTTTCTTTGCCTCATAAAGCAGGAAGTTTATATAAAGCTCTCAGACATTTTGAGGAAAACAATTGTAATATGCTGAAGATAGAATCTAGGCCTATAGTAGGAAAGTCATGGGAGTACCTATTTTACATAGATTTTCATGGAAACTTGAATGAAAAAAGCATCATAAAATTGATAAATGATATAGAACAAGAAAGCTTATACTTTAAACTTTTAGGAAATTATAAAGGGGAGGTGAGCTGATTATGGTAGGTGTTTATGGATTAATAGGAGAAAAATTAGGACATAGTCATTCGCCACAAATACATGACCTCATATTAAAACATATGGGTCTTAATGGAACGTACAATTTATTCCAAGTGAAAAAGGAAAATTTAAAGTTTGCTATAAATGGACTAAAAGCTTTAAATGTTAAAGGTGTCAATGTGACAATACCATACAAGGTAGATATTATTAGATATCTAGATGAGATATCTAATGAAGCAGGCAATATAGGCGCTGTAAACACAATAGATTTTAACCAGGGAATTTTAAAAGGATATAATACTGATTACTATGGCTTTGGGGCAACCTTAAAGAATTTCAATGTTCCTGTTAAAGGGGAAAAAGCGGTGATTTTAGGTACTGGCGGTGCTTCTAAAGCTGTCAGACAGTATTTAATTGATAATGGAATTAAAGAAATCATCTATGTAAGCAGAAACAAAGAAAAGAAACTTGGCGACTTTAGAGTTATAGAATACAGTGAAATTAAAGATGTAACGGATTCAAGAGTCCTTATAAATTGCACTCCATGTGGTATGTATCCAAATATCAAGGAATGCCCTATAAAAAAGGAGGAGATTAAAAACTTCTCTTATGTGGTTGATCTTATCTACAATCCAGAAGAAACTTTGCTATTAAGATATGCAAAGGAAGAAGGATTAGTGGCAGTAAATGGCTTGTATATGCTAGTTTCTCAAGCAGTGAAAGCTCAAGAAATATGGCAGAAAAGAAAACTTAGCTTAGAGGATGAATACAGGATATATGAAGAAATTAGGAAAACTTTATTAGGAGCAAGAAATCATGAGTAAAAGTAAAAAAAACATAGTGCTCATAGGAATGCCTGGCTGTGGCAAAAGTACCATAGGGAAAATTCTTGCGGATAAATTGAACTATAAATATATAGACAGTGATAATTTTATAGAAAAAAAGTCTGGGAGATCTATAGAGGAGCTTTTTGAGATAGGAGAGGACTATTTTAGAAAAATAGAAAGCCAAATTATAAAAGAAGCTTGTCATGAAGAAAGAACAGTGATATCCACTGGTGGAGGAGTTATAAAAAACTCTAACAATGTAGAGCTTTTAAAAGAAAATGGAATAGTAATCTTTATAGATAGACCTATTGAAAATATAGTTTCAGATATAAATATATCACAGCGACCTCTTTTAAAAGAAGGTGCTATAAGACTTTATGATTTGTATAAAGAAAGATATGATTTGTACAAGAAAAGCTGCCATGTAAAAATTATAAATGATTCATCTATAGAAAAAGTTATTGATGATATAAAAAACTATGTATTAAAAAAATAAGATTGCTACTATTTTGTAGTATATTTATATAAAATTGAACATCAAAAAAGGGGGAGCTTGCGTAATGAAGCATAAATTTTTATCTAAGAAATATTGGGTGGAAGAAGAAAATACTCTAGGTGGGAGTGGAGAACTGGCTAAAGGATATGATGACGTAATAAATTTGAGCATTGGAGATCCAGATTTAAACACAAACCCTAAAATCATAAAAAATGCTTTAGAGGATGCATTAAATGGGCATACTCATTATACAGCACCAGGTGGGTATAATGAATTAAGAGAAGAAATTTGCAAATTCTATAAAGAAGAATATAGTTATGATTTGAAAGTGTCAGAATGTATGGTGACTACCAGTGGCTGTCATGCTATGTGGCTGGTACTTCAAACTGTTATAGATGAAGGTGATGAAGTTATAGTATTTGAACCATATTTTACGCCTTACATAAAACAAATTGAAATGGCTGGAGGAAAAGCTGTCAAAGTTAAATTAAGCGAAGAAGATGGTTTCCAAATCAATATGGAAAGACTTAGAGATGCAATAACAGACAGTACAAAAGCTATTATAATAAACACTCCTAATAATCCTACAGGTATATGCCTTACAAAGGAGACTTTAGAGAATTTAAGTGAAATCGCAAAACAAAAGGATCTTTTAGTCATAGCCGATGACATATATACAGCATATACTTATGAGGAGCCATTCATTCCGATAACAACTATAGATGGTATGAAGGAAAGAACTATAACAGTAAAAAGTTTTTCAAAAGACTACTGTATGACAGGATGGAGAGTTGGTTATGTACTTGCTCCAAGTTTTATAATAGAAACTATGATAAATATAAATGAAAACAATGTTTACTCTGCACCTTCTGTGTCTCAAAGAGCAGCACTTTATGCCTTAAGGATGAGATATGAGATACAAAAATACATAGTAGAGGAATTTAGAAACAGAGCATTTTATACTTATGAAAGAATACAAGATACTCCAAAGATGAGTTGCATAAGACCTACAGGAAGTATATATTTGTTCGTAAATATAAAAGAAACAGGTCTTACATCAAAAGAATTTACAGAAAGACTTCTAAAAGAGGCACATGTACTTGTGATTCCAGGAAATGCTTTCGGAGAATCAGGAGAAGGATATGTGAGAATAGCCCTTACTGTAAATGTAGAAAAACTAAAAGAAGCCTTTGATAGAATAGAAAAATTTATGAAAGAGCTTTAAAATAAAATGACTTGCAGGTGAAATATGATAGATTTTCGATTTAAGACTTTTTTAACCTTATGTAAAACTAAAAGTTACACAAAAGCAGCACAAAAATTAAATATAACTCAGCCAGCTGTAACTCAGCATATAAAGTATTTGGAAGAGAAATATGACACAAAACTATTTCAATATTCAGGAAAGATTTTAGATTTAACTCCTGAAGGTGAAACTCTTAAGGATATAGCTAAAAGTATTCAGGTAGATAGTGAAAAGGCATATAGAATATTGAAAGATAAGAAAGAAAGTATAAAAAGGATTAAATTTGGAGCTACACTGACCATCGGAGAGTATATGATGCCTGAACTAATAGAAAAATATATGGCAGATTTTCCAGATTCAAAAGTTACTATGATAGTGGAAAATACAGATAGACTTTTACATATGCTTAGAGAAGGAGACATAGACTTTGCCTTTATCGAAGGATATTTTAATAAACTTGACTATAATTATAAAATTTTTTCAAAAGAAGAATTTGTTGTTGTATGTTCTACTAAAAACCACCTTGCAGGTAAAAGTGTAATATTAGAAGATATATTAAAGGAAAATATAATAATAAGGGAACAAGGTTCTGGAACGCGTAATATATTCGAAACTGCATTATATGAGCATAATATGCAGGTAGAAGGATTTAAAAATGTTACTGAAATAGGAAATATAAATGTAATAAAAAAACTTGTACAAAAGAATTTAGGGTTAACTTTTATATATAAGAAAGCTGTTCAAAAAGAACTTAAAAAAGGTACACTTTCACAAATATATGTAGAGGACTTTAAAGCATTGAGACAATTTAATTTTGTAACACTAAAAAATAGTATGTGCTCAAACGAATATGAAAAGTTTTTGAATTATTATAATATGATAATCAATACAAAATAGATAGAGTTTAAGTTGATAAAAGAATAAAAAATAAAATTTAAAAGATGCACAAAAATATGAAGATAGTCTTTAAAGGATCCTTCATATTTTAGGTGCATCTTTTTTATGGTCTTAATCTATTATTGAAAGACAAAGAAAGAAGATTTTCTTAAACGTGCCGTAACAATAGATGCAACTATTATTTTAAATATATCTCCAGGAATAAAAGGAATTATGCATGCAGTCAAGGCTTTTCCTAAAGAGGCTTTTGTTAGATACATGAACCACACAGTACCAAAAGCATAGCATACCATAAGTCCTATAGCCATTGAAACTATGTAGTAGGAAAACTTCTTTGGAAGTTTGTCTGTAAGAAGTCCGGTACATAGAGCTACAAAAACATATCCTATTATATATCCTCCTGTAGGTCCCATTAGGATGCCGGCTCCTGAACTGAATCCAGAGAATACTGGAAGCCCAATAAGACCAAGAAGAACATATACTATCTGGCTTAAAGCACCATATTTAGCACCTAAAATAGAACCACATAAAAATACACCTAAAGTAGCTAAATTTATAGGCACTGGTGTAAAAGGAATAGGCAGAGCTATTTGAGATAGAACTGCTGTAATAGCTGCAAGTAATGAGATATTAACTAAAGTTTTCGTTTTCAAATTCATAAATATCCTCCTAAAACATTGTAAACTGATATAAATATACATGTTGACAATATTTTAGTAAGAAAAATTAAAATTGTCAACTATAAAAATTAAAACGATTAACAATAAAAATTAAAAAAGAGCTGGTTTCTTTTCCAGCTCTTTAAGATTAAGAATTATAGATTTCTTCATTTAATGACCCTTCAGATTTAGCTACTACTACTGCTGTAGCAGAGTCACCAACTACATTTAGAGAAGTAACAAGCATTTCTACTGGACGATTAATGGCAAGTATTAATGAGTATGCAAGAACAGCAGCATCATTTTGATATCCCATACCTGTAAGAACTGTGAATAATATTATTGCACCCGCTCCAGGAGCTGCTGGAGTTCCTACTGAAGCTATAAGTGCTAACAATGCTATTATAACGATACTTCCTACAGTTACTTCATAACCTGCAGAGGATGCTATAAATATAGCAGCTATAACCTGCATTATAGCAGTTCCGTTCATGTTTATAGTCATACCTAATGGAAGTACGAAAGACGCTATTTCTTCATTAACCCCCATTTCTTCAACTGTAGTTTTTGTATTTAGCGGAAGAGTTGCAGCTGAAGAGGAAGTTGAAAATCCAAATAAAGCAACTTTAGAGATTTTTTTTACAAAATTAATAGGATTTATTCTAGCAGCTATGAATACGAATATTGCATATCCAAAAATAAGGAAGGTTAAAAGTCCTATAACTGTAGTCATTACATAAGCAAAAGCTGGCTTTAGATGTTCAACTCCATATATGGCAAAAGTTCTTGTTATTAATATAAAGATAGCAAAAGGTCCGAATTTAGTTATTATAAAACTTAGGAATAAGGTGATTATCTTGTTTACGTCTTCTAATAATTTCTTTAATACTGTTATTTGGTCGTTAAGCTTGTTTATTGAAAATCCAGTTACAACAGCTAGGAAAACTATTGAAAGTATACGTCCGTTCTCTGAGAACACTGAAGTTATATTGTTTGGAATAGCTTGAACTAAAACAAGTAGTGGGTTACTTCCTGCTCCACCTTGCTTTGCAGCAATATTGTCTATAGTTACATTGAATAATCCCATTTTGTGAGCTGAGAAACCAAGTATTCCAGCAAGCAACAATGCAAATATAGACGTAGCAGCAAAACCTAATATGGTCTTATAAGAAATACGTCCAAGTTTTTTTGTATCTGATATATGGCACATTGCTAAAGCTATAGATGTAAATACCATTGGAATTATTACCAATTGAAGAGAATTGATAAATAGTTGACCTAAAATATAGAATATACCAATGGCGTTTCTACCTTGTTCTGCAGTTATGTCTTGGAATAATAAATTATTTATTGTTAACCAAAGATCACCTTTGCCATTTCCGTTTAAGTATTCTCTTAAAAATATAAATGATGTACCTGCTATAAGTCCTAGTATAAGTGCTACCACCATTTTAATGGCTAATTCATTTGGATTTTTCTTTAAATTGTTCTTTTTCATCATATAAGTATCCTCCTTAAAAATTTTATGCTAGGATACCATATAAAAAAGCCCTAATATCCTTTAAGATATTAGGGCGCAATAGACAAATAAACTATATACTCCTTTTTAGTCTCTCTGGACTATCTTAAAGGTATCCTACAAACATCATTATATATAGCAAAAGATTTTATGTCAATTTTTAAAAAAATTAAATTTATAGGGAATTTTTTTAATATAAGGAGTATAGCAAGAATTTTGCAGGTATAACTAAAAGTTAATATGGAAATCTTAAAAATGTAGATTCATTTAAAGGAGGTATATATATGGACTATAAAGTAGCAGCAAATAATTATATAGTAGTTACGCCCAAAGGTACCATCAAAGGATTTTTAGAAGCAGAAGATGCACATATGTATGTACTTGGATATTATGAAAAGAAGGTAAATAAGCTTTCTGACGACACTGATATTATATATGATGATTATGCTACAGAACCTTTGGAATCTACTATAGATATATGTATAGACCTAGGAGTTAAAGAAGGAGATTGCACTATTTATGACCTTGATGACTTCATAGAAAAAATCCAAGAATCTCCTATGTTTGAAGAAGAAAAAGAGGAAATTATATCAAAACTAATGGAAAAAGATATAAAGCTTAATGCAATAGACTATCAACTTATGGATATACTGAAGGATGTAACTGTTATTCCTCATAGATGATAGTAATATCTTAAATTATAGAATTAATAAAAAATAGAGTGAATGCTTTTAATTGTTCAAAGCATTCCTCTATTTTTAGTATATAGTTATTTTTATAACAATGTACTAAAGAAATGAAAAATATTTTATGAAAAATATGTCTATAAATTAATGAAAACATTTAAAACATAATAGAAAAATTAAGAAAAATCAACTTAGATTTTAAAAAAATTAAAAATAATAAAAAAACGAAAAAATAATAGAAAAAATGATTGACAAAAAATAAACAAACTTGTACAATAAAAACATAGACAATGTTAAAAAAATAACAAAAGAAAAATAAAGATTAGAATAAGAAATTATTTAGGAGGAATCACAATGAGAGTGACAAATGCCAAAGAATTAACACAAAGAATAGAAGAATTAAGAAGGGCTCAAAAACAGTTTGCCACTTATACTCAAGAACAAGTCGATGAAATATTTAGACAAGCCGCTATAGCAGCTAATAATAATAGAATAAAGTTAGCAAAAATGGCAGTAGCAGAAACTGGAATGGGAATAGTAGAAGATAAGGTTGTAAAAAATCATTTTGCAGCAGAATATATATATAATCAATATAAAGATATGAAAACTTGTGGAGTTCTAGAAGAGGACACAACTTATGGAATCACAAAGATAGCTGCTCCAATAGGGGTTATAGCTGCTATAGTTCCAACAACAAATCCAACTTCAACAGCAATTTTTAAAATTTTAATAGCATTAAAAACTAGAAATGCTATAATAATCTCTCCACATCCAAGAGCAAAAAATTCAACAATAGAAGCAGCTAAGATAGTTTTAGAAGCAGCTGTTAAAGCAGGTGCTCCAGAAGGAATAATCGGATGGATAGATGAGCCATCAGTAGAATTATCACAAAATGTAATGAAAGAGTCAGACATAATATTAGCAACTGGTGGTCCAGCAATGGTTAAGGCAGCCTACTCATCAGGAAAACCAGCCATAGGAGTTGGAGCAGGAAACACTCCAGCTATAATAGATGAAACAGCTCATATAAAAATGGCTGTAAACTCAATTCTTCTTTCTAAAACTTTTGACAACGGTGTTATATGCGCATCAGAACAATCAATAATAGTTTTAGATGAAGTTTACAATGAAGTTAAGAAAGAACTTGATGAAAGAGGAGCTTATATACTTAAGGGAGAAGAAATAAACAAGGTAAGAAATATAATACTAAATGAAAAAGGCGGATTAAATGCTGATATGGTAGGTCAATCTGCATACAAGATAGCAGAAATGGCAGGAGTAAAAGTTCCGGAAAATGCTAAAGTTTTAGTTGGAGAAGTAGACTCTGTTGAATTAGAAGAGCCATTCTCTCATGAAAAATTATCTCCAGTACTTGCAATGTACAGAGCAAAGAGTTTTGAAGAAGCATTAGAAAAAGCGGATAGATTAATAATATTAGGTGGAATGGGACACACTTCAATACTTTACACTAACGAGATAAAGTCAAAAGATAGAATAGCAGCTTTTGGAGCAAAAATGAAGACTGCTAGAACATTAATAAATATGCCGGCATCTCAAGGAGCTATAGGAGATTTATACAACTTCAAATTAGCACCATCTTTAACACTTGGATGCGGATCATGGGGCGGAAACTCAATTTCTGAAAATGTAGGTCCTAAACATTTAATAAACGTAAAGACTGTAGCTAAAAGGAGAGAAAATATGCTTTGGTTTAGAGTTCCAGAAAAGACTTACTTCAAATATGGATGTCTTCCAATAGCTCTTGAAGAGTTAAAGGATATGGGAAAGAAAAAGGCATTTATAGTAACAGACAAAGTATTATTTAACTTAGGATATACTGATAAAATAACACAAATACTAGAAAAGAACGGAATACAATATAAGATTTTCTCTGAGGTTGAACCAGATCCAACTTTAAGATGTGCAAAAGCTGGAGCAAAAGAAATGTTAAGCTTCAATCCAGATGTAGTAATATCTCTTGGTGGTGGATCAGCTATGGATGCTGCAAAGATAATGTGGGTTATGTATGAGCACCCAGAAGTTAGATTCGAAGATTTAGCTATGAGATTCATGGATATAAGAAAAAGAGTATACAAATTCCCAACTATGGGTCAAAAGGCTATGATGGTGGCAATAGCTACATCAGCAGGAACAGGATCAGAGGTTACTCCATTTGCTGTTATAACTGATGAAGAAACAGGAGTAAAGTATCCATTAGCTGATTATGAATTAACTCCAGATATGGCTATAGTAGATGCAGAACTTATGATGACATCACCAAAGGGATTAACTGCTTGTGCAGGTATAGACGTATTAGTTCACGCTATAGAGGCTTATGTTTCAATAATGGCATCAGAATATACTAATGGTTTAGCATTAGAAGCTATAAGATTAGTATTTAAATATCTACCAGATGCATACAATGATGGATTAACTGATGTTAAGGCTAGAGAGAAAATGGCTCATGCTTCATGTATGGCTGGAATGGCATTCTCAAATGCATTCTTAGGAATTTGTCACTCAATGGCTCACAAATTAGGAGCATTCCATCACCTACCACACGGTATGGCAAACTCTTTATTATTAAAAGAAGTTATAAAGTTTAATGCAACTGATGCTCCAACTAAGCAAGCAGCATTTGCACAATACAAATATCCAAATGCAGCATATAGATATGCAAGAATTGCTGACTACTTAAACTTAGGTGGAAACACTGAAGCTGAAAAGGTTGAAGCATTACTTAAAGCTATAGAAGAGCTTCAAAGAAAAGTTAATATGCCAATGACTATAAAAGAAGCCGGTGTAACTGAAGAGAAGTTCAATGCAACATTAGAAGAAATGGTTGAGCAGGCATTTGATGACCAATGCACAGGAGCAAATCCAAGATACCCACTTATGAGTGAATTAAGACAGCTTTACTTAAACGCTTATGAGGCACCAAAGGTTGAAGCTCCAACTAAAAAGAAAAAATAGTTTTAATATAGAAAAGATCACTACAGGTTAATCTAATATTATAGAATAGCATCTGCTAAATGCAGATGCTATTTTTTATAGTATTGCAATAAAATCTATAGATTTTATGGTAAAATTGAATTATTAAATTATTAATGGAAGGTGAAAGAAATGAGTTTTATTGATGATATAAAAAAATACATTCCATATTGTGAACAGGAGACTATGGATAAAGAGCTTATAGTAAAGGCTGTTGATTCTTACGACGATATTTTAACAAGGGAAAATATTGCAATGCATATAACAAGCTCAGGATACATAATAAATAAGAATAGGGATAAAGTTTTAATGATATACCATAAGATATATGATTCATGGGCATGGACTGGAGGACATGCAGATGGAGACGATGATTTGTTACATGTTGCAATAAAAGAAGCTCAAGAGGAAACAGGATTGAAAAATGTAAAAGCTCTAGATGAGGATATTTTTTCTTTGGATGTGCTTACGGTAGACGGTCATATAAAGAGAGGAAAATATGTGTCTTCTCATCTTCATCTAAATGTGACATACCTATTAGAAGCTGATGAAAAAGAAGAACTAAAAGTTAATGAAGATGAAACAAAAGGCGTAAAATGGTTGCCTATTAATGAGCTAGGAACATATTGCAGCGAGCCTTATATGGTAAGAATGGTTTATAATAAATTAAATGAAAAGATAGCAATTAAATAAATATATTTAAGGAGGCTTCTATGGAAATTTGGGATATATACGATAAAGACAGAAATAATACTGGTAGGACTGTAGTAAGGGGAGAAAAACTTAAAGAAGGTGACTATCATCTCGTAATTCATGCATGGATTGTGAATAGTGATGGGAAACTTCTTATCCAAAAAAGAGCGAAAACTGTAAAGGCATGGCCTAATATGTGGGCTATGACAGGAGGATCTGCTATTAAAGGAGAAAACAGTTACGAAGCATGCTTACGAGAAGTTAGTGAAGAACTTGGTATAAAACCTGATATGGAAAATGCAAAAGTTGCATTTACAAGCCTTAGACAAGATAAGATAACTGATGTATGGATTATAAGACAGAATTTTTCTGTAAATCAATGTCGCCTTCAAAAAGAAGAGGTAAGTGATGTAAAATGGGTCTCAAAAGGTGAGATTAAAAAACTTATAGAGCAGAAAAAATTTATAAACTATATGTACATAGATAAGTTATTTAAATTATATATGTCTTTTTGACTATCTTTTTATATCTTCTTAAATGTCCGCAAAGCCTTATTTTATAGGATCTACGGGCATTTTGCTTTTGTGGTAAACCTCACATATCTAGGTCTATCTTCTTATATTTTCTCTATCAAACGTGGTTAAAATCGTGGTAAATACTTCTATGCGATTAGATGCTGAACCTCTGATTTTGCGGTATCTATGGACGCATGAGCGTACCAGTTCATTGTGATACTGATGTTTGAATGTCCCATGATATACTGTAAATCTTTCGGGTTTATGTTCTTGCTTGCCAACCTTGTGCAGAACGTATGGCGTAGCGTATGCGGTGTGATATGTGGCAAGGGATTGTTTTTGTGGTGTTTGTTGTATTTCTTTACCATTCGGACAAATAAGGCGTTATAATCAATGGCAACTTTCGGCTTGCCTTTGTGATTGACAAATAAGAAGTTGCTCCGTCCGTCTATCACAAATGGTTCTGCCTTTGGGTGTTTCTTCATAATCCGTTGAAATGTCTGTATCGTTTCTGTGCTTAATGGCACTTGCCTTATTCCGCTTTTCGTCTTAGGTATTTCAATGTAATAGCCTTGTTCCTTGCTCTTTAGTAACTGGTGGTCGATAATCACCACTTCATTCTTGAAATCAATATCGGCTACTGTCAGTCCGCACAGTTCCGAGATACGAAGTCCTGTCTTTAACAGTATCAGCACATCATCATAATACTTATGATACACGTTGTCCGTCTTGATGAATGATAATAAGGATTGTTCCTGTTCCTCTGTCAATGCGACTTTTTCTTTGGTATCATTTTCTAGGACTTCACTCAATTTGAAATCAAAAGGGTTTTTCCTTACGCAATCGTCTTGTATGGCGATATAGAATGACGCTTTTAACGAGCGTTTATGGTTGTTAATGGTATTGTAGGAAAAGCCTTTTTCTTTCATGCGTAACGCCAATTCGTTAGCGTCAGAGGGTTTTATTGTATCAATGCTCCTAGCACCTAACCTCTTTCAATAACCGCATGAGTTGTTCCCGTTGTTTCTGTTTGCTTTTCTTCACATTTGCCCTCTGTGCGTTCTGTTTGGCGTAGAGTTGGCAAAGAGTCATTTTCTTTCCTGTGCTGTCGATACCATCCTCAATATCCCGTCTTATCTGCTGTTCCAGTTCTCGAAGTGGGGGTTTTTCCCGTTTTCCCTTTGGTGGCGGGTCTGTGGGTGTTAATCTCCAAGCATACACATATTTTGTTTTTCCAAATTCGTCTACATATTTATATAAGTATTTTCCGTCTGTTCGTTGGCTCTCTCCAGTATGCAGGATACGTCCTTTGCTATCCCGTCTTTTTTCTTTCATGGTGTCTGCTCCTTTCCTTGCTGGAAAGAGCCTTGATATGACTTGTGTTCATCATAACACATACAAGGCTCGTTTGCATTAGATTGCGTCCAACTTGTCAATGACCTTTTCAAACTGTCAGCGTTTAATCTGTATGCGGTTGCCATTCATAATGAGCCAGCCAGCGTCCTTGTTTTCCTCTGCCAAGCGTCTTAACTTGTTTTCTCCGATACGGAAATACTTAGACGCTTCTTCAATGGTAAGGGTGTATTTTTCCCATACAGGAATATCGGTGTTATTCATAAGATACCCCCTTTCCCATGTTTCGTATCATTATTGGATATACGGAATAAGGTCGGTGCGGTTTATCCTCTGTAAATGGGCGGTTAGTTTACTGGAAAGGGAAGTGCTGTATCTCGCCTTGCCAAGCATAGTTCCTACTTTTTCTAGTCCACCTAATGCGTCATGTTCTTCCAAGAAGTAAAAACTTTTGACAGCGGAAATCACGCCACCCTCTGTGAGCCATTGCTGTGTTTCCTCAAGGGAATTATGTAGTTTTGGTACTTGCAGTTTCAAGACTTCCACAGCCCCTAAAAAGCGTTCCCAAAACCGACACGTTTTCCACCTGCTCTTATTGCTTTCATTTTTGTTTGGCACGACAAAGCGTAGGTTGTTTGCCAATAGCTCGAAAGCTAGTTCTCCAAGTTCCAGCGGTCTGTCTTTGAATGTCATGGCAAAAGCATGAGCTTTATCATCACGCAGTTGCATTTCTGTCCGTTTCCAACTGCCGACTTCCTCAAGTGTCTTATTATGTTTTGAACAGACTTCCTTATCCTTGTCATAAAAGCGGTAGGATAATCCCGATTTTCCAGCACCGATATAAACGGTCTTTGCGGTGTCGAAATTATCAAACTTGCTTTCATCAAAGTGGTAGCCCTCACTATTAGAAATAAATTCCTATTTTTCACATTTCTTCTTTATCTGCTCTATGGTAAAGAATGGCTTTTCGTTCTTATCATCAATGGCAATATCAAGCCTTGTAAAGTGAAAGTTATCCAGTCCGTATCTTCGCTCACAATGTTTGAACATATCCCCAAAGGTATAATTCCTACTGTCGAGAATACGGAAAATATCATCACAACCTCTGCCAGTCATAACAAGATAACAGCCTAACCCTTGTGGGTTGTCCTCTGTCTTTCTTGCGTCGCCCGATACATAAATATCTCCAATCTGCCAGCGTGCCTGATAGGTCTTGAATTTAACGCTTGCCGGATAGACATTGAAAATGTCAGTCGGTAAACCTAAAATGTGCATGATAACATCTTCAGCAGTTGCAGTATCAAATACAATGCTGATGTAATCAATCTTAACGGATAAATTTTTGTGTGTAGTTATAGTGCATTACTCCTTTCGTATGCCCCGTTTTTTGCGGGGTAAAAATAGCGTTTTGTCCTTTATTTATCACAGTTTCTAGGTACTATGACATGTATGCGCAGGGCGGTGTTACATTAATAAGATATGAGAATTTTATAGTTAATGAAATTAATAATAGGTTGCATCAATATATTTTGATACAACCCATAGTTTGAGCTTAAATATACTAATTTATTTACTATAAAGCTTTAGTACCTTTATAAAATTAATCAGGTACTTTAATTTCATACATTTTTGATGGTCTGCCCTTATTAAAGCTAGATTGCATAGAAGCTACAACAGCAAGGTTGCTTTCCTCCATATTTTTTAATATCCTATTTGCGTTTCTTAAGGTTCCTCCAAAATAATTTACAAAATCTCGAGCTGAAATAACTGTAGTATTTCTATCCTTTAAAATATGAAGAATTCTTTGAATTGTTAATTCAGATAGATTAGCCTTTTGTGCCATTTCTCTAATGGAAGCATCGTCTCTAGTTGAACAAGTAATTATGTGTTCACCATCTAGAGGACCGATTAAGCTTTCATCTTTATTAAGAAGAAAGACACCTCCATTAATATTTCCATGACGCATTGCAATAACAGCATTACTTCTTGCATTAAGCATATCAATCCCAAGTCCATAACCGATGTCAAACTTAAATTTAAGTTTCTTTGTATTAAGATAGTTACTTAAATTACAACAACTATAATTACAAGTAATTTGTTCAACAACTGCACGACAAGTATAAACCTCCAAGGTGCTAGGACTCTTCTTAATTAAAAAGTCATATAGGTTTTCCTTGCTGTAATCCATAATGAGTTTCTGTAAAACCGCTATTTCCCAATCGGATTCCATTTCACTTTTTGCGCTATGAGAGCTGATGGCAATTGTAGCAGGTTGCTGTGATTGCAGGTAGTTTACAGTTATAATTGAAATTATTTCATTTAGAATATCCTTTATTTGACTAGGCAATGGAAAAACATATGTACAAGGAATATTGTGTTTTTTCATTAAAGGGATAATACTACTGAAGAAACAGATGACAAAATCCATTTCCCCTTTTTCCCATAATGAAACGATAGTTTCTCCTATAGATTCATCACAAGCCTTTAACTCTTCTAAACTCATTCTATTAAGGGCTTCGTCTTTAATAATTTGTGCATTGTAAATTTCATCCCGGTCCAAAAGTTGAGCACAAGAAAAATTACTTTTAACCATACAGTAAAAGTCCATATATACGCGATTTAAATCAACATTTTTATCCTTATATATCATGTTAAGTAGCATATGATATAAGCCACTTAAGTCAGCCTCTATGGAAAGAACAGGTATTGCTAAATTGGGCTCCGTTTTATTTATTACAGTTTGTGCAACAGCACCACTAACAATTACACCGTCAATATTGGAATTTCCCAAGTCTATTGCTATAGCTGATAAATGTCCGAAGTTTTTGTATTCTTGTATATCCCATTGAAAATCCAAATTCATTTTATTTAGAGTTTCTTCGAGAAAAGGATGCAAATACTTAGTTACAATAAATCGTATTTTAATATTCATATTATTCACACTCCAATGATTTTATTATAGAAGAGAAAATAACCTAAATCAACAAAATATAAATTAGAAATTACAATAGAACGAAAGAATATATTCAGAAAATTAATATAATTTATTGACATGGAGATGTATTAAGCTTTAATATATATATAAGGAATATTCCTTAAATGTTCTTTAAATTATTTTAAGGAGATGAAATTATGGATTATTTAAAAAAAGCTAATGAAATGGCATATGAATTTACTGAAATAAGGAGAAGAATTCATAAAAATGCAGAGGTAGGAATGAACCTACCACAAACTGTAAATTTAGTTGTAGATAAACTAAAGGAAATTGGTTGCAAGCCACAATTAATTGGCGAATCTGGGGTAGTAACAACAATTGGTACAGGAGAAAAGGTGCTACTACTACGCGCAGATATGGATGCATTACCTATGAAAGAGGAAAGTGGAGAAGAGTTTGCTTGTACAACTGGAAACTCACATTCATGTGGACATGATATTCATGCAACAATGCTATTAGCTGCAGCAAAAATGTTGAAGGAAAATGAGAAAGATTTAAAGGGTACAGTTAAATTAGTATTTCAACCAGGGGAAGAAGTATTTAAGGGCGCAAAGGATATTATTAAAGCAGGCGTATTAGAAAATCCTAAGGTTGATGCTGCTTTTGCAATTCATACAGCTCCAGGTGCACTGCCACAGGGTATATTTATGTACAATGATAACGGTACAATGATGTGCTCTGCAGATACGTTTAAAATTACAGTTAGAGGGAGGGGGGCACATGGTTCTTATCCACAGAACTCGGTGGACCCAATCAATATTGCAGCACATATTGTTATTGCACTACAAGAAATTATTGCAAGAGAAACTGTTCCCTCAAATTTATGTGTATTGACAATTGGAAGTATTCATTCAGGTTCAATGGCTAACTCAATTCCTGAATCAGCAGAATTAATGGGTTCTATTAGAGCAAATAGTAAAGAAATGCGAGAATTTATTTTAAAGAGAACTGAAGAAATTATAGATCAAACTGCAAAAATGTTTAGGGGTACTGCAAGTCTTGAGATGATTTCTGGAACTCCGCCTCTTGTTTGCAATCCTGTGATGACAAAGAAATTTGTAGGTTATATTAAGGAGCTTGACTTTAAGGGTAAGGCTCCGTATCCAGGTCTACAGGCTAATGCGTCAGAAGATTTTGCTGAAATTGCAGACATTGTTCCAAGCGTATATATAATGCTGTCAGCTGGCTTTGGTGAGACTGGCAATGTACCTACTTCACATAATCCAGGGGTTAGGTTTAATGAAGAAACTATCCCAGTTGGAGCGGCTATACTAGCACATTGTGCAACAAGATGGCTTGAGGAAAATAGCAATCTTTAATTTTAAACATATATCAAGGGGGATAAATATGTCAAATATAAAAACTACATCAGGAGTAGCTATTCCACTTACTCCTAAAAAACGTATTTTGGTACAAACGGGTTGTGTTTGCTTAATGCTTTCAATTGCAATGCTTGGATTAAGCTTAAGCGTACTGCAAGGGCCAATTCTTACTGAAATGAATGCTATGCAATACTTTTCGCTACTAACTATTTTTGCAAGCTTAGGGCTAGTTATAATGACACCCATTGGTGGAAAATTAGGAGATATTTTTGGCCGAAGAAATGTGGTTATTGTAGCAGGAACAATAGCTACAATTTGCGGAATAGGAATGTGTCTTGTTAAAACTGTAGTACCATTTATGGTTCTACGTCTAATTATTGGAGCAGCGCAAGGAGCATTTACAGCAGCACCTTACATCATTGCTCGTGAAATTAATGAAGCAAAAGATGTTCCAAAGGCAATGGGCATCCTTGCTAGTTCTGTAGCAATTGGTGGGTTTGTAGGAAGCATTATTGCTGGAGCTTTGACAGATGCAGGTTTGCTTGGATTTGCCATTGCTTTTCCAGTTATTCCTCTTATTATAGGGGTTATACTTATAGCACTTAATCTTCCAAATAAAAAGCAAGAAGTTAAGGTTAAAATTGATGTTTTAGGAATAGTAGTTCTAACCATTACTATCAGTACATTTGTACTTCCATTAAACTTTGGTACTATGATAGGATGGACAAATCCTTGGATTATATGTGGATTTATTCTTATGATTGTGTTTGGAATGATATTGGTGAAAGTTGAAAATAAAGCTACTGATCCTATAATACCAATGAGACTTTTCAAAAACAAGCAATATACTTCCTTACTATTAGTTGGATTTTTAGCATATTTCTATATGAATGCAATGAATGTGTATGCACCTCTTGCAGTTCAGCAGGTATTAAATGGTTCTACAACTATTTCAGGAATACTCCAAATGCCACGAACAATTATTACAATGATCCTGCCTGCTCTAGTTGGTGTTTGGGTTGGTAAAAAACGAGATAATTTTTGGAAGGGTATGGCTATATCAGCTGCTCTTGTTACAGTAAGCTTAATACCATTATGTTTTATTGGTTCATCCACTTCAGTAATTATGATGATTGCTTTAATTTCAGTAACAGGTATTGCTGAGAGTTTACGTGGCGTTACAGTAACTGCAGCTGCACAAAGTACTTTAGAACCAAAAGATATGGGGGTGGGTACTTCTCTTGTTAACTTCTGTAATTCTGCTAGTGGGCTTGTAGCTGCTGCATTGGGTGGTGCTTTTTTCAATGTGGCTGGTAGTAATATTGCATTAGGAGTAAATTATAACTTCATGATTTCTGTAGTATCCGCTATTTTAGAATTCTTAATTGTAGCTTTCATAGTGCGACGTTTCATGAGGTCTTCAAGACAAGATAAAGAAGTAGTAGATACTATATAAGAATGCTAAGGAATTTAGTGAAGAGGTAAGAGCGAAAAGTTAAGAGTGATGGGGGAAATTCCTACTGAATTCCTTTGATTGTATGAAGAGTTAGTGTAAAAACTAGCTCTTTTTATTAAATTTATAAGAAAAGTTAAAAAATAGGGATATTAATTTCACCAATATATGTTTTAAAGAATATTCTAATACGAAGGAAAAATAATATTAAGGAGATAAAATGGGGTATTATATAAAAAATGAAGAAAACATAAAGTTTTACATTGAAGATCTTAATGAACATGGTAAGAAAACTATAGTATTTTTACATGGGTGGCCAGGAGAGCATAACTTATTTGAGTATCAATTTAACTATTTATCAGAAATGGGTTATAGATGAATTGGAATAGATCAGAGGGGTTTTGGTAACTCAGATAAACCTAAAGACGGATATGATTATGATATATTAAGTGATGATGTTATGTGTATAGTAAATCAATTAAGCTTAAAGGATTTTATTTTGTTAGGGCACTCTACAGGGGGAGCTATAGCTATTAGATATATGGCTAGGCATAAAGGCTATGGAGTAAATAAGCTTATTCTTTGTGGAGCAGCAGCACCAAGCTTAATAAAGCGTCCCTACTTTCCATATGGTATTGAAAAAGAAGTAGTTGATAATATTATTGAGGGAACATATAATGATAGACCAAAGATGTTAAGTGATTTTGGTAAAATATTTTTTTATAGCAATGTGAGCAAACCTTTAATGGAATAGTTCTTTCAATTGGGGCTTAGAGCAGCTGGATGGTCTACAGCTGAAATTGCTAAAACATGGCTTGATGAAGAGAGACTATTTGAGGATGTAAAAGAAATTCAGGCAGAAACACTAATTATACATGGAATTCATGATAAAGTTTGCTTGTTCTCATTTGCAGAACAGCAAAATAAAATGATTAAAAATAGTAAGTTAGTTAAGTTTATGAAAAGTGATCATGGAACATTCTATGATGAAAGAGATAAATTTAATAAAGAGGTAATTAGTTTTATTCAGGAGTAAAATATTTGTGGTTAAAATAATATAGAAAAAATGAAAGAGTTAGTGCAAAGGCTAACTCTTTCATTAAAAATAAATATGGCTGGTATTAGCAAGGGTAGAGATGTATTAGGACAAGCTTACACCAAATTTTATTTAAAAATAGAACCGATAAAATAGTAGTTCATGGTATATATTTATCAAATCAATATCTCTTTCATAGTTTAGATGATAAAATAATAGTAAAATGTGTATTATTATATATATGATGGAATATTAGAGGCACAAGGAAATTAAGGGTAAAGAACAAATTGACTAACGAGAGGAGAATTAATATGGAGAATGTATATGAAAAATGTCCTTCCTTTGAGGGGGATAAGTACTTATTACGGTTAGTAACTATAGATGATGCCAAGGACTTGTTGGAGGTTTATTCAGATAAAAATGCAGTGCCATTTTTCAATTCCGATAATTGTAATGGGGATGATTTTCATTATGATACCTTAGAAAGAATGAAGGAGACCATAAACTTTTGGATAACCTCCTATGAGGGAAGATGGTTTGTAAGGTGGTCTATTATTGACAAAGCAATTAATAAAGCAATAGGAACCATTGAATTATTCCATAGAAACGCCACCGATTATTTTAATAATGTGGGACTTCTTAGATTAGATTTAAGAAGTGATTATGAAAAAGAAGCAGAAATCATAGAGATTTTAGACCTAATTAAAAAGGATACTTATGAATTATTTAACTGTGATAGAATTGCTACAAAAGCAATTGTGGGTGCAGATGAAAGAGTTAAAGCACTTATTAAATTAGGGTTTAAACCTAGTAATAGGGTATTAATTGGACATGATGGTAGTGAATATAATTCTTATTTTGAAATAAATAAAGGATATATTTAATTTAAGGTAAAATTGGTGATTGTATTTGTATAATAAAATAGAAACACAAAAACAAAAACCTAAGGGTATATTATGATTTATTTATGGGTGTCTTGGCTATTATAGTCGTAAGTGTTTTGATAATAGAAATGACAGTAGAAGTGTCCAAATCAGTATTAAAGATATTCTATATAACAGACAGGATAATATGGATAGTTTTTTGTATAGACTATTTTGGAAGGTTTCTTATAAGTAAAGATAAAAAGAAATTTGTTAAAAGTAATGTTATAGATTTACTTTCTATCATTCCATTTAACTCATTATTTAAGGCTTTAAGAATAATAAAGATTACTAAAATGACAAAGTTGGCTAGGCTATCAAAAGTAACTAAAACTACAAAGATTTTGAAAGCTACAGTATTAGTAGCAAAGTTTAAAGTTAAAGTTGACAAATTTTTAAAGACGAATAATTTTAATTATGTTCTATATATGACAGGTATAACGGTTATTTTAGGAGCAATTGGAATATCATTAGTTGAAAAAATGAGCCTTTCAAATGCTTTATGGTGGAGTTTTGTGACAACCACTACTGTAGGATATGGTGATATATCACCAACTACTATACTAGGGAGAATAATAGCAGTAGTACTAATGCTAGTGGGAATAGGATTCATAGGGATGCTTACAGGAACTATAGCAACCTTTTTCATAAAACAAGAAGAAAATCCTTCATATAAGAAAAGCGTTGTGCAAAGAATTAAAAATAGACTAGATGACTTTGATTTATTATCTAAAGAAGAGTTAGACGAAATGTTTAAAGTATTACAATCCTTTAAGAATTAAAAATTAGAGATTATTATATGTATTTTAGTTTGGAAGTGTTCTGAGGAACAGTGGAAAATGATGTCTCATTAACATGCATTAAATTAAAAATTTTAAAGGCATGTATATGAATATAAAAATTATTATAAGTGTGGGGCTTACTTATGAAAGCAGTAGAATTATATTATCAATTAAGCAAGGATTTTATTATTGATGGGGTATCAGACACTTGGGCGGTATTCATGGGAGATATTGAAGAGTATCTTACAGAAAGCTTTAAGAAAACCAGTATGGGGCTAGTATGTGATTTTACAGAGGATATAAATAGGGCTTATACTGCGGTATTTCCTACAGAAGCTGTAATGCAGAAAATTTTAACGGAAAATATAACAGATGCTCTTTTATTTTTACATCATCCCTCTATTTGGGATATTAGAGGGAAAAAGTCATTTTATCAAATGAATAAAGAGCTATTGAAAGAATTTAAAAAGAGAAGAATTGCTATATATATTTTACATGTACATCTTGATAATTACGGAGAATATTCAACAAGTAAAACTCTAGCAGCAGCTTTAAATATAGTTGTTGAAAAACCCTTTAAATCATATTGCGGCGCACTAAGTGGAGTAATTGGAATAACAAAATGTAAAACCATAGAGGAATTAAATAAGGATTTTTCTCATGCAATGGGACATAATACAAAGCTCTACTCTTATGGCGATGAATCTATAATAGATGGAAGAGTTGCTATTGTTGCTGGTGGAGGTAATAGTAGAGATACTGTGAAGGAAATCCTTGAAGAAGGTATTAATGTTTTTATAACTGGAGTTTGAGCTAATAGTGCTAAATTTAAAGATGTGCATGAGCTAGAGAAATTAAATCATATCAATGTTTTAGGTGGAACTCATTATTCTACTGAAAAATTTGCATGTAAAAAGAGGTGTACTTATTTTGAAAATTTAGGATTGAAGTCAGCTTTTATTGAAGGTGAACCAATTTATGAGGATATGTATATTATTAAATAAGTTTAATATGAATTTAATTGAGAATCCACATGAGGAGCTTTTAAGGTTAGAGAATTAAGTGATAGGGACATAAAAAACTATCTGTCCTTCATTTTTAATTTTCCATTTTCAATTATTAACAAAAATATCTACTTAAAGAATTAATAAAAAAATATGATTCCTTATAGGTATGATGAATGAAACCCAATAATTCAATTAGAACTAATAGATCCTCAATATTACATTTAAATTCTTGCAATAAAATAAATTTTTTAAATATATTTATTTATCAAAATAAAAAACAAGACTCAAGGCTAGTGTTTTCAAGGTCTGAGATCTGCTACAATATATATTTATATATTGTGTTATTGTTTTAGAAAACCCCTGGTTAGACCAGGGGTTCGGTAAAGCTTTCAGCTATGG